>JAESGU010000008.1_pt1 | contig 259895 bp, 215 predicted proteins | sample 9266271 | NCBI WGS metagenome assembly JAESGU01 (sample SAMN15740544, study PRJNA653495) | algae metagenome | isolation source: Scytonematopsis contorta HA4267-MV1 and co-occurring heterotrophs from mud... | place: USA: Palolo Valley Trail, Honolulu, Hawaii | collected 2009-07-25 | reverse complement strand
CTTTTGTAAATAGCCTTTTGTAAATAGCCTTTTGTAAATAGCCTTTTGTAAATAGCCTTTTGTAAATAGCCTTTTGTAAATAGCCTTTTGTAAATAGCCTTTTGTAAATAGCCTTTTGTAAATAGCCTTTTGTAAATAGCCAGTATAAATAGTCAGTATAAATAGTCAGCATAAATAATCAGTATAAATAGCCAGTATAAATATCCAGTATAAATAATCAGTATGAATATCCAGTATAAATAGTCAGTATAAATAGCGAGCAAGATGCTCGCACTACAAATGAAATATACGGCTTTCAACAAAATTGCGTAATTGAGACGCTCTTGAATTGAAAAAGTTAGTTCCCATCAACTTTTGGGAACAATAACTCTAAGTAGAAATAAATTATAGATAAAGTTATCAAAACATGACTAAAAAGAAAAAGCTTTTAAAATCAGTTAATACTAGTCTGTGCTTAGGACTATTAACGCTGTTTCTAGCAACAACAGCTATTCCAGTTCTAGCCAACAACAACTTTGGGTTAAATCACAATCAAGCACCTATTAACCAGCAAGACAGCTATATTAGTGCAGCCACAAGTGTAAATTCTTCAGAAAATCTTTCAGATAATCTCAAAGAAACTGCCAACTCTACAATTACAAATCCCCAAGCATTGTTAGAGCGGGGTAGAATTCTTTTTGATAAAGAACGCTTTGCTGAAGCAGCTCAAATTTGGGAACAAGCAGAAAAAAGTTTTTCAGTTCAAAAAGACATCACCAAACAAGCCTTAAGCTTAAATTATTTGTCCCTAGCCTATCAAAACTTGGGACAATTGCAAAAAGCAGAAACCAGCATTGGCAAAAGTTTAAATTTGTTGCAACAGAAAAAAGATAACACTGCAATTATAGCAGTAGTATTAAATACCAAAGGAAGCATACAACTTGCTAAGGGTGAAACAGAAGCAGCCTTAGAAACTTGGCAACAAGCAGAACGTGCTTACGTTAACGCAGGAGATAAGTCAGGTGAGATTGGTAGTAAAATTAACCAGGCTCAAGCCCTACAAGCTTTAGGTTTGCATCGTAGAGCGCAGAAGCAGTTAGCAGGTGTTAATGAAAAACTGCAAACTCAACCAGATTCTGAGTTGAAAGTTAAAGCCTTACATAGTTTAGGAGTCGCGTTGCAAGTCGTAGGTGACTTACAAAAATCCCAAGAAATTTTAGAACAAAGTTTAGCAATCTCGCAACGCTTAAAGTTGGAAGTCGAAAGAAGCGATATTCTTTTGAGTCTAGGAAATACCAAAAGAAATTTAGAAAAAATCGACGCAGCTTTGGACGACTACGAGCAAGCAGCTCAGACAACTAATCCTCTCGTACAAGTAGAAGCGCAACTCAACCAACTTAGTCTTTATATAGAGACGAACCAGTTAAAAGTAGTAGACACCTTATTACCAAGAATTGCATCTGGCTTAGAAAATCTCCCTCCCAGTCGCATGTCAGTTTACTCAGCAGTAAACTTCGCTCGAAGTCTCCAAAAATTATCACAACAAACCCCCCCATCCCCCACTCCCCACTCCCCACTCCCCACTCCCCTCCTAAACACAGCAGCACAAGTACTTGCACGTGGGGTAAAACAAGCAGAAAGTTTAAACGACACTCGCGCTAAAGCCTATGCTCTCAATGAGTTAGGCAAGTTATACGAACAAACCCAACAGTTACCAGAAGCTTTAAAACTCTCCCAACAAGCACTACAACTGGCTCAAAATATCAACGCTTCCGATATTAGTTACCAAGCTTCCTGGCAAATCGGTCGTATTCTCAAAATTCAAGGAGACAACAAAAATGCGATCGCCTCTTACGATAACTCAGTTAAAACCTTAAAATCATTGCGTTCCGACCTAGTAGCAATCAACCGTGACGTGCAATTCACGTTCCAAGAAACCGTCGAACCAGTTTACCGGGAGTTTGTATCGCTACTATTGGACTCTAACCCAGGTGAAAAGGACTTAAAACAAGCACGGGAAGTAATTGAGGATTTGCAACTAGCAGAATTAGACAACTTCTTTCGGGAAGCATGTTTAGACAGCAAGGTAGAAGAAATTGACCAAATCGACAAGGAAGCTGCAGTAATTTACCCAATAATTTTGAATGACCGTTTGGAAGTAATTGTTTCGATTCCCGGACAACCACTTTCTCACCATCAAACCAAGATTGCCAAAACCGAAATAGAAGATATCGTCAGAAAAACGCGAAAATCAATAAATCCAGCCTTTTCCAACCAAGAACGTTTACAGCAAGCGCAGCAAGTATATGATTGGTTGATTCGTCCTGTAGAACCCCAGTTAGCCAAAAGCAAAATTAAAACCCTCGCATTTGTCCTCGACGGTTCTTTAAGAAATTTACCAATGGCTGCACTATACGACGGTAAACAATATTTAATTGAAAAATATAGCGTTGCTTTGTCACCGGGTTTACAATTAATGCAATCGCGAAAACTTAAAGGTGGAAATTTTCAAGTCATCACCGCAGGATTAAGTGAATCACGTCAAGGATTTAAAGCTCTACCCGCAGTCAAATCAGAAGTCAAAGATATTGCTAGTAAAGTATCCAGCAAGACCTTATTAAACGAAACTTTCACTAGCAACAACCTAAAAAACCTAATCAAATCAACACCCTTTTCAGTTCTCCATCTTGCCACCCACGGACAATTCAGTAGTAATTCTAACGACACTTTTATACTCACATGGGACGGTCGAATTAATGTCAAAGAACTCGATGAAGTTCTCAAAAAACGCGCAGAATCAGAATCCACACCTGTAGAATTAATGGTTCTGAGCGCTTGTCAAACCGCGAAAGGAGATAATCGTGCCATATTAGGATTAGCAGGAGTCGCAGTTCGTTCTGGCGCACGTAGCACTTTAGCAACATTATGGGCAGTAAAAGACGAATCCACCGCTCAATTTATGGGGGAATTTTATAAACAATTGCGACAACCAAATATTACCAAAGCCGAAGCATTGCGACAGGCTCAATTACAATTTATCAAAAACGGTGATTTAAATCATCCATTTTATTGGGCATCATTTGTATTAATTGGTAATTGGTTATAATCGCGATTATGTAAATTTTGTATAATTTGCATAATACTTTGTACAATGGCGTACAATATTTTACACAATCGTATAACAATATTTTGCATAATGTAGAGACGCGATTAATCGCGTCTCTACATGTTGACAATTTTAATATTTTTAATATATTATTTAGTAAATAATATTTTTATATGCTTAATAGATTTGTATAAATTAATTTGTATAAATATATTTGTGTAAAAAATAACTATACACTTTTCAAATCTTAAAGATTGGGGCAAACTTGGACAGGATGATATCGTCGCTTCGTTATGCAAATTTGCCAAAATCCCAACTGTTCAAATCCCTTCAACGATGACGGCAACGAATTTTGCCTCAGTTGCGGGCAAAGTAATTTTGGCACAATTTTGCGGAATCGTTTTCGCGTGTTCAGATTACTTGGAGAAGGAGGCTTTAGTCGAACCTACGCAGCAGAGGATGTAGATAGGTTAAATAGTCCTTGTGTTATCAAACAATTCTTCCCGCAACTACAGGGAACACTAGCCCGTGCAAAAGCAGCAGAATTGTTTAAAGAAGAAGCTTTTCGCTTGTATGAATTAGGAGAAAATCATCCGCAAATTCCACGATTGCTTGCGTATTTTGAGCAAGCATCGAGTTTGTACCTAGTGCAAGAATTTATTCCTGGACCGACACTTTTAAATGAAGTTCAAGCAACACCCTTTACTCAAGAAGAAATTCAAAAAATATTAAATGACCTACTACCAGTCTTACAATTCATTCACGAGCGAAACGTAATTCATCGAGATATAAAACCAGAAAACATTATCAAGCGTATACAATATAGCAACACTTCCCTCAGCAAAAGAAGTACTGGAGGGGATTTAGTCTTAATAGACTTTGGTGGTGCCAAACAAGTCACCCAAACAACAATAGCTAGACGCGCTACAGGAATTTTTACAATTGGCTACGCACCGAATGAGCAAATGGCAGGATTTGCTTCACCCGCTAGTGACTTGTATGCTTTGGGTGCAACTTGTATCCGGCTTTTAACTCAATGTTTCCCTATACAAGACGATTATGGGCAAATTTACGACCCACTTTATGATGCCATGAGTGCGGAGTGGTTATGGCGAGAAAGACTACAAGAAAAAGGTTTAAAGGTTAGCGACGATTTAGGTAAAATTTTTGATAAATTATTGAATTTTGTAGCAAGAGATAGATATCAATCTGCGGCTGAAGTCATAAATGATTTAAAGATAGCTAAAACAGATGTTTCCGTACCATTTATGACATTTTTGCAACCCAAACTACAACTTACAGCCCAAGCAAACTTTTCAGCACAAACTCCTCAAGCACAAACTTCTCAACCACAGGCTTCACAGACTCCAACATTAGCACAAAGACCAAAAACTCAAATAATCCCTTTACCACCCTTAGAAGTATTTGAATTTGACGTAGCGACAGTCAATGCAGAAGGTAAAGAAATCAGCCGTATTCGTCGTAATGCCAAATTTTTTGCTGAGGATTTAGGCAAAGAAATAATATTAGAAATGGTATCAGTAGTAGGTGGAACATTTATCATGGGTTCCCCAGCTTCCCAGGAGCATATTGATGAATGTCCACAACATTCAGTCACCATTGAACCCTTTTTCATGGGCAAATTTCCTATAACCCAAGCACAATGGCAAGCAGTAGCAGCATTAGCTCCAGTGAAAATACCATTAATTACCAGCCCCTCAAAATATAGAGGAGCAAACTTACCAGTAGAAAACGTTTCTTGGCACGAAGCAGAAGAATTTTGTGTTCGGTTGGCTAAAAAAACAGGAAGAAATTACCGTTTACCCAGCGAAGCGGAATGGGAATATGCTTGTAGTGCAGGGACAAATACACCTTTCCATTTTGGTGAAACAATCACAACAGAATTAGCTAATTACAACGGTAATTTCACTTTTGGTTTAGAAAATAAAGGTGTATACCGCAAAAAAACTACACCTGTTGGTAGTTTTTGTGTAGCAAACGCTTTCGGCTTGTACGATATGCACGGACTAGTTTGGGAATGGTGTGCCGACCCCTGGCATAAAAATTATAATGACGCACCTTGTGACGGTAGTGTTTGGGAAGTCGGGGGTGATGTACATCGTCGAGTATTACGTGGTGGAGCTTGGAATTTTAGCCCTACCCTCTGTCGTAGTGCTAGCCGCAGTTGGAACGAAGTAGACGGAGGATTAAGAATTAGCGGCTTTCGAGTCGCATTTAGTTTGTAGAGACGTTACATGTAACGTCTCTACATTTTGTTAAACCAACGTTAAATCCGAATACCCCATCAACATATCATCATCAGTCAGGGTATCTCCATCAGCTTGCGGAGTCCACAGCACCTCAATCGCTAGTAATTTATCACTAGGGATACTACCAATTTGTCGCAATGCACTACGCAAATCATCCGCAGTTTTAATTGCTGGTATTGGGAAGTTGCCTAAAGTCGCAGCGAGCAGTGTCACAACGATATATTCTCCGGGGCCCTCTGTAATCAAACGGGTGGGATTATCCAACTCACCTGTTGATGGCAAAGCTTGTTTATCAGCACTTGATTTTAGCTGATTATTCACATTAGACAAAGTTTCTTCGGTGAACTTACTGCGTTCAGCTAAAGCCAAACGATTAAATTGCGATTCTGCTGAATTTAACTGCGCTTGTTGAGTTCCACCTCCTGCGTACACCCAATACTCAGGGTGACGCAACAAAGCTAAACTAGCTTCTTGCAAAACTTCAGCTCTACCAACTCCCGTATTAGTATCGGCAGTTTCAGCTATGTAGTTTAATTCCTTTTGCAAACTGCGAGCATTAGCTAGCATTCCCACTTGCAATTTGGTAACCGCAACTGAGGGGTTAGGTGTGTAATCAGTTTCTCCTGACTCACCACTAGTTGCACGACGGAAACTTTGCATCAAGAAATTAGCAATTGCGATGAAAATCAAAATGCTAAATAAACCGCCGAAACCTCCACCAATTCCCCAAAAAGGAATTAAAAAAGGAAATCCAAACCCACCACCGGGATAAGATGGATAATACCCTCCCCCAGGTGGTGCATAAGTTCTTGGTGTATTATAGCCACGGCTGGAAGGCACTCTAAAAGAACCACCACCAATCCGACCTCCAGTGCGAGCAGCTAAGGCTCCGTCCGCATGTCCAAGTGCTAATACAAACACGAGGCTGAGGAGAAATAAAGTTTTTAAAAGCGGTTTGATGGATTGTTGTAGTTTTTTACGCATAATACAGTCGCTGAAAAGCGGTATCATTTTTTAAGAGACGACACCAGCAAATATATTGAAATATTCGCGGATGTTGAACTAGCCTCTACATCTTTATTCTAAATCTACCGCTTCTTACTTGAGATAGACAGCCAGTATTAGGAGGATTTCTGGAGTAGATAACCGTACCTGTAATTACGCTCTAAGGTGTAATGCACAGAGTTAACCCTGAAAATCCTCATCATATTTAATTAATATTTTTAAGTAAAAAATTTTACTTTACTTAATCTTTATAATAAATATTTTGTTAATATTTATACAAATACTTTATTTGCAAAACGGTTTTTAAAATGTTTTTTTCCGGTTATAAAAATAACTTAAGAAGGTTTAGCAATACTATCTTTACAATCGCTTGTAAAGCTAGTGATTTATTACGACTATATTTTGACTTAAGAGTACGCTGAAATGATTAGTATAAATAGTTTCATACAATAGAGTTTGAATACGCGAGTAGTACAAAGTCATGTTGGAGAATCTTGTGAAGCTGAATATCAGTGTAATACCTGACAGTACAAACCAATATAAAGGCATCGGGCTTGTGTATATCGTAATTTAAGGCAATTAGTTCGCTATGAGTATTTTACTTATGTTTATATAACATGATAACTTTCTGGCATTTTGGCATAACAAAACCATACTATTCAAGTTAGCCTAATTAGGTAAAGGTTAAAGCAAAAACATTAACTGAAGCTAAAAGTTATATAGCGTTATACCATTTTTGTTTTAATTAAACACAAAGGGGGCTATAAGTAAATCCTCTCAAAGTCAATATTTTCATGAAATGTATTTGTCAGTTAAATTACTGTTTTGTTTGTCATTATGTAAAGATACTTATTAGTTGTTTTTTATTTATGCCCTTTATATATTTTTTTTCATATTTATAAATTGTTGAGTAAACAAAGCAGATTGTTTTATTACAAAAAGTTTCTCTAAATAATATTTATTTCTTTAGCTCGTTTCTTTAGCCCGCCCTAAATTATTAGTATGTTAAATCATTCATGAACAATATAAAATTAATTATTTACTATATATTAGGTTAATATTTTATCAATGTAAATATCATGATGTTAATAACTAGACAAGTAATACCTGAAGATAAACATTAAATAATGATTATACTTGATATAAAATCAGTCAACAACAAGATTTTTGTATGAAAGTATGACACAATAAAGAATAGGAGGTGATATCAAACAGATAAACAATGAATTAGCGCCCTTAAATCTAGGAAAATTTTCTTCAAATAACTCACATGTGAAAATAGAATTTTTCATGTGGTTTTGAATAGATTTTGATAAAACTAATCATGGAAAATGTTTCTCAAATACAATCAACAATCAGGGAAAAAAGCACACCTAGCGATATTCTAGTTGTCTCTCGTTCTTTTTTACCAAAAGAGGGAGGAATAGGAGAATATGTGTATAACCGTTGTACGCAAGACCCGGAGAGGGTAATAGTTTTAGCAGCTGGCTGTTCAGGTGATAAAGCATTTGATGCAGCTTGTGATTTTCCCGTATATAGATGGCAAATTCCTCGATATTGGCTACGGGGATTTCTTGGTCGTATACTGAAGCAATTTTGGTATATGATTTCTTCTTTCGTATTAGCGATTAAACTTTATTTTCGCTATCATTACCGTTATATAGAATGGAGTCATGGCTACGATTTTCTATCGATTTTATTATTGAGTTACATCTTACCCATTAATTTCTTTATCTATATACATGGAAACGATATTATTTATCCATTAAGCAACCCATTATTGCATTTTTTATTTCAATGGACGCTAACACGTGCATCAGGAATAGTATGTAATAGTTCACGTACCAAAGATTTATTAAAAGCAAATTTTATCATTGAGACTCCAACTTATGTTATTCAGCCACAAGTCAGAGCGGAAAAATTTGATGGATTGGGGAATAGCAGACGTGTTGAAGATTTACGCAAAATAGTTCGTGTAGGTTACAATATTCCCGAAACAGCAACAGTCATTCTTTCGGTGGGAAAATTAGTTAGACAAAATGGTTTTGACCTGGTGATTGAAAATTTAACAATATTATTGACACACGGTATAGATGTTCACTATATAATTTGTGGACGGGGACCCCAGGAAGACGAGCTTAAATATTTAACACATCGCTTGCGATTAGATGGAAGAGTACACTTTGTTGGTGCTGTATCCAACAAAGAATTAGCTAGCTATTACTCAGCTTGCGATATTTTTACCATACTTAATTTATTGGACGCCAAAAAATCTACCGAAAAATTTAATGTGTCAGGTTTAGGAACAGCTTATTTAGAAGCAAGTTATTTTGGAAAACCAGTAATTGCTTCAAAAGATGCTGACGTTATAGATGCAGTTAATCACGAGGAAAATGGCATACTAGTAAACCCCCATTCAGGTAATGAGGTTTTTCAAGCCTTCCGAAAATTGTGTCAAGACAAAAACTTAAGAGAAAAATTTGGTCGCAGAGGAAAAGAGTTAGCTAAACGCAAAACACCTCACCGTCTCTTGTACCAGGAATGAGGGAGTGGGGAGTGGGGAGTGGGGAGTGGGGAGTGACAATTAATGCAGCAGTTTGCAGAAAAATAAGTTACATAGAAATAAGTTACATAGATTGAATGTCAAACTCTTGTGGGGTGGGCATCCTTGCCCGCCCGCTTGTATTTCACTTGCGTTCTTCTCATCCTCCCCCGACTATCGTGACAATTTCTAAACGGTCACCAGATTGAATTTTGGTGTCAGTCCAAAATTGACGGTGCAAAATTTCGCCATTGTATTCTACAGCGACTAAACGGGGATTAAATCCCAGCTGCTGGAGTAATTCCGGTAAAGGAATTTGAGACAAACAACTGCGAGGTTCGCCATTTAATAAAATAGTTACTTGTTGAGTTACTTGTTCAGACATAAGCTTTGTTCGATTCTGGTTGGATTCGATTAAGCTGCGAAATTAAATACTGCGTCACAAGGGTAGGTTGTTCTGCTTCCATAACAGCACGAACTACTGACACTCGTTGCGCTCCAGCATCTAAAACATCATTAATATTATTAGCGTCGATACCACCAATGGCAAACCAAGGTATGGGAGAATTTCTGGTTGCATAACTAACATAACTTAAGCCAGCAGCAGCTTTACCAACTTTTGTCGGAGTTTCGTAAATCGGACCGACCCCAATATAATCAGCTCCCTCAGTAATTGCCGCTTGCATTTCATCCGGATTTGTGGTAGAACGACCTATCAAGCGCTGTGGACCAAGTAACTGTCGAGCAATGGCAACAGGCATATCCTGTTGTCCCAAATGCACGCCATCAGAGTCAACAGCCAAAGCCAAATCTACGCGGTCATTCATAATAAATAATGCACCGTAGTTGTGACATAACTGCCGCAACTTTTTACCTATATCAATCCTAACAGTATCATCAGCATTTTTATCGCGGTACTGTACTAAAGTTAATCCGCCTTTAAGAGCGGCTTCGACAGTTTCCAACAAGTTTTCACTGGGGGAGGTGACAAGATAAAGACGAGAACGCAACAGTAACTGATGCCGTTGGTAGCCCATTAAATCAGTTTCTAGAGTGTAAACTCGGTAGCGCATTTGCTTAAAAGCTTTCCCCATGTTTGGGTGGTAAAGCTTACCGTACTCCTCTAAAACTCTGAAGGCTTCTTGAACGCGACTAAAATTTGCAGTTAGCAACGAACTAAGGTTAGCCCGTTGCTCCTCCTGAGGATGGCTTAGCTCCGTACCAGTGTCTTCTGATGTATTTCGTGCGGCTCGAATTTCATTCGTATGCCACAAAGCAACTTCTTGACGTAAATTTTTGCATTCACCAGACAGTTGTGCATTACTCAGACCAAAGCGACACCATTCTTCAATGATTCGCAATCCCTCACGAGCGCGGTCTAAGTTGGCGTCTAGAATCCGGTGAATAACCTGTTGTGTATGCTGTTTTTGGCTGTATGGGTCCACCATTACAACAATCCCATTATTGCTTTTATCGTAACAGCCAACCTCTTGCATTTTTGCTATTTTTTTCCATTTAAATAGATTTTTCAGACATGTTAGAGGATTTTTCACGGTAAATCCGCTTAACCACTCATTCATTCATTCATTTTGTATACTGGTTAGCCATCAGCCAGAGTCCTGGATAATATTATCGACATAAGTAACGGCTTAGAGTATAAAAATAATTTCTTGGCCAAAGGAGTGTTAAAAAGTTGACTTATCAAGGTGTGTTTCCTATCTACCACAGGACAAATGTCCAAGAAGCTATGCAAAACCCTATGTTGAAAAAACCGTCTATTATCCTAAAAGCGTTGTTGTATACAATTTGTCATTCCTCCGTGTTCTTTTTGATAGTCTTTGTAGGAGTGGCAAATACCGGGTTATTTGGTATCAGCCAAAAATCAGCAGTTGCTCAAACACCTCTTGGTGCGAGAACAATGTCTCAAGTTAACCTCATTTTTGTCAATCCCAGTGCTGGAGATGACAATACAGGCAATGGAGGCGAGCGTACTCCTTTTAGAACTATAACTCAAGCACTGCGTCAAGCCCAGCCCAATACAGTAATTATGCTTGCCACAGGTACTTACAGCCAGCAGAATGGTGAGAAGTTTCCTTTGATACTTAAACCAGGGGTTTCCCTGCAAGGAGATGTTCGTAACAAAGGACGCGGTACTGTGATTCAGGGTGGCGGAGAATATCTCAGTCGTAGCTACGGAAGGCAAGATATTACAATCGTAGCTGCTAACCAAGCGGGGCTGACAGGAGTAACAATTAGTAACACAAATACACGGGGCTACGGAGTGTGGATAGAATCAGCAAGCCCAACATTAATAGAAAACACTTTTGCAAACTCCACTCAGGATGGGGTTATGATTACAGGCGACAGTGAGCCAACAATTAACAAAAATTATTTTTATCGCAACAAAGCTAACGGAATCACCATTGCTGGTAATTCCCGTCCCCAAGTGCGCGAAAATATTTTTCAGCAAACAGGTTTTGGCATTAATATCACCCAAAACGCCGAGCCACAAATTGTCAGCAACCAAATTCAATTCAATCGTGCAGGGGTTGTAGTTCAAGCTAATGCCCGTCCGGTTCTCAGAAATAATTTAATCCAAGGAAATCGAGAAGACGGCTTAGTTGCTATAGCCCAAGCAATGCCCGATTTGGGTAACGCTTCTGATAGGGGTGGGAATGAATTTCGCAACAACGTTCGTTATGATATCAACGCCAACGCTTCTAAACAGCAAATAAGCGCCTTTGGCAACACTATTGCCAGCAATCGCATTGTTGGCAGAGTAGATTTAAGAGGAACCCAATCTCCTTCTTCTATAGCTCCTATTGCTCAAAACAACGCCCCACCACAGCTTGCTGAAAATAACTTACCAGTAGAACAAAATTCATCAGGTAGAGAAATTTCTTTTTCCGCACCAGAAGCACCTCAAAACATCAACCGAAATTACAACCGAAATTACAACCAAAATTCAGCATTCTTTCCTAGTAACAATGCTTTGATTAACCAAAACATCAACCCGAACATTAAGCAAGCTGCAAATAACATCACAACTCAACCTTTCAATAATCAACTGATGCCATCACGACCCGCAGCAGCTCGTACACAACGGGCTAATTTGCCACCAGCGCGTAGTTTGCCAGCAGCCCAAAATCAAATAGGATGGCAACCTAACGGAAGTACAGGAAATATCAACTACGCACGTATTAATACTAGGGAAATTGAATTTGCTGCTCCAGAGGCTTCTTCTAATCAGTCACAAGGATTAGGGAGTAGGGAATGGGGAGCGGGTATTACGTCCAATAATATGCCTAATAATGGGATGCCAGCAGCAGAACAGTCCCAAATGGGTATGCGTTATCGTGTGGTAGTTCAAGTTGCAAGCCAAAGGGACGAGGAATTTGTCAGATTTATTGTTCCCGGAGCTATTACCAGCGTCAGTCAAGGACGAGGAGTAATGCAAGCAGGAGTATTCACCAGTCCCCAAAACGCCAACGAACTCGTAAAAATATTTAACAGTAACGGATTGCGTGCGATAGTAGAACCGCTGAATTAGGGTTCCCACTCCCTACTCCCCACTCCCCACTCCCCGCTCCCCAAAAAACTTGCGTAATATTTCTGAATGTGCTGTGCGTTATGTCGAGTATTTTGTATGGATATAACAAGAATTCTCGAATGAATCAGGGTCGTAAACGACGTTAAGATGCATGTAAGACAAATAAGCTTTTTTTAAGAATTTTAAAAGCGGCAAGGGTGAAATTGCTATGTATCAGGTTCTTGATGAACGTGCTGTATTAGAAGTGTTGCGACCAGTAGAAGACCCTGAGCTTCGTAAGAGTCTGGTGGAATTGAACATGATTCGCAATGTGAAAATTGCCCCTGATGGTCAGGTTAGTTTTACTTTAGTTTTAACAACACCCGCGTGTCCGTTACGTGAATTTATCGTCCAAGATTGCCAAAGAGCAGTAAAAAAGCTTCCAGGAGTCACGGATGTAAAAGTTGAAGTAACAGCGGAAACTCCTCAGCAAAAAGGCGTAGCTGACCGTACTGGTGTTCCTGGGGTCAAGAATATTGTTGCCATTTCTAGTGGTAAAGGTGGCGTTGGTAAAAGTACGATAGCAGTCAATGTTGCTGTTGCTTTAGCACAAAGTGGAGCCAAAGTCGGTTTGCTGGACGCGGATATTTATGGCCCCAACGACCCTACTATGCTTGGTTTGAGCGAAGCACAAGTGATGGTGAGCAAAGGAGAAAAAGGCGATATCCTGGAACCCGTGTTTAATTACGGCGTCAAATTAGTGTCGATGGGCTTCCTAATTGGTAAAGACCAACCAGTTATTTGGCGTGGACCAATGCTAAATGGAATAATTCGTCAGTTTCTTTACCAAGTGCAATGGGGAGAATTGGATTATTTAATTGTTGATATGCCACCGGGAACGGGTGATGCCCAATTGACTTTGACACAAGCTGTACCAATGGCAGGAGCGGTGATTGTGACTACACCACAAACTGTTGCTTTGTTGGACTCACGTAAGGGTCTGCGAATGTTCCAGCAAATGAACGTACCTGTATTAGGAATAGTGGAAAACATGAGCTATTTTATACCGCCAGATATGCCAGATAAACAGTACGATATTTTTGGTTCAGGTGGAGGCGAAAAAACAGCAAAAGAATTGGGAGTACCACTTTTAGGGCGCGTACCTCTAGAAATTTCTACGAGAGTTGGCGGAGATACTGGTGTACCAATAGTTGCAGGCGAACCTGACTCAGTTAGTGCCAAAACATTGAAAGCCATAGCCCAAACAATAGCGGGTAGAGTATCGGTCGTAGCTTTGAGCTAGAAATTTTAATTTTTATCTGGTTCCTAGGCAATAGCTTAGGAATACAGATTTTTAGTAAGTATAAATTTAAAATCTATAAAGCTAAAATCTAAAATCACACATGTTGTTAAAAAGGTCGCTCCCAAAAAAATCATCATATTCCAACAGACGCAATTCTTCTTTCAATTTGCTAAAGCCCTGGCAACAGGTTGATTGGCTACTAATTGTCTTGACATGTGGTCTGACCGTATTTGGCGGTATCATGATTCGCTCTACGGAATTACACTTAGGCTTAATTGACTGGTGGTGGCATATCCTCGCTGGTGGTATCGGTTTAGTTCTTGCTATGTTTATTGCCCGCAGCAGATACGAAAATCTGTTGCAGTGGCACTGGATAACTTATGGTCTGACAAACTTTAGTCTTATCGCTGTGATGATAGTTGGTGCCAGTTCTAAAGGGGCACAACGGTGGATTAATATCGCTGGGGTTAACGTCCAACCTTCAGAATTTGCCAAAGTTGGGGTAATTATCACCCTAGCGGCCTTGTTGCATAAGGAAACAGCTTCTAATCTCAACAACGTTTTCAGAGCATTAGCCATTACCGCAGTTCCCTGGGCATTAGTATTTATTCAACCAGACTTGGCAACATCATTGGTATTTGGTGCCATCGTATTAGGGATGTTGTATTGGGCAAATGCAAATCCAGGCTGGTTGATACTATTTGTCTCTCCAATTATTGCTGCTATTTTATTTAGTATTCAGTGGCCGTTCTCGATAGTTTTATTTGACAAATTGCAATTAGGCCCTTTGGGTATAGTTTGGTCATTTGCAATGGGATTGGTTGGTTTAGCCACTTTGCCTTGGCAAAAGTTTGCTATCAGCGGTTTGGGGGCGTTTGCTCTAAACATGTTAGGGGGCGAATTAGGTTTATTTGTCTGGAGCAATGTCTTAAAAGAGTATCAGAAAAACCGAATCACCTCATTTATTAACCCCGATGCCGATGCCCTTGGTACTGGTTATCACATTATCCAATCTCGAACTGCGGTTGGTGCCGGTCAGCTTTGGGGACAGGGACTGTTTAAAGGACCTATGACTCAGTTAAATTTCGTACCTGAGCAACATACAGACTTTATATTCTCTGCTGTAGGTGAAGAATTCGGTTTTGTTGGCTGTATGTTGGTAATGCTCACTTTATGTATCATATGCTATAGATTATTGCGTATCGCCCAAACCTCTAAAGATAACTTTGGTTCATTGATAGCAATTGGCGTTTTATCGATGATAGTATTCCAAATCGTCGTCAATGTTGGAATGAACATAGGCTTAGCACCAGTAGCTGGTATTCCCTTACCTTGGATGAGTTACGGGCGTTCAGCAATGCTTAAAAACTTTATCTGTATTGGCATAGTTGAATCAATAGCCAACTTTCGCCACAAAAAGAAGAAATATTAATGATGAGTGTTGACGGTTGACGGTTGACGGTTGACGGTTGACGGTTGACGGGAAAATATTTGCGCTAATTTCTAGATTTTTAGGCTTTACCATTCAGTCATCAGTCATCAGTCATCAGTCAACAGTCATCAGTCATCAGTCATCAGTCATCAGTCAACAGTCATCAGTCATCAGCCATCAGTCAACAAATAACAAGTTAAACTATATATCAGGAAACATAGAGGTAAGGTACATGATACTCCCAGGAGCGACAGTTCGCGTCAAAAATCCCGCTGATACTTTTTATCGTTTTGAAGGTCTCGTGCAACGGGTTACCGACGGTAAGGTTGCTGTACTTTTTGAAGGTGGTAACTGGGATAAATTAATTACCTTCCGCATGTCCGAATTGGAAACAGTCGAAACCACCGGACGTAAAAAAGGAAAATAGGTTGAATGTTGACTGTTAACTGCTGACTGCTGGCTGCTGACTACTAAGTGTTGACTGTCTTGTCTATGCGCGGAACGAGAAAACAACTGTCAACCGTCAACCGTCAACCGTCAACCGTCAACTGCATACAGTATCATGCGCCTTCCATTACCACAGTTTGCTACTGACAATCGCCATCCGAATCATATCGCGGAGGTGATAGAAACCACGACTTCTGAATTTTTAGCCCAGTGTTTGGAACCAGAAGACTTAAGTTTTCCCCCTATGCCTCCTTTTGGTAGTTGGGTTCGGTCTGTGGATGAAGAATCGGGAAATATTGTGTACGCTGTGGTATATTACGCAACTACAATGCCGATTGATTCCGTACACCGTGCGAGAGCCTTGGGTTTGTCTTTGCAGGACTTGCGCGAGGAACAGCCTCAAATATTTGCAATGCTCAAGACTGAGTTTAGAGCGGTAATTATTGGGTTTGAGCCACCGCAAGATAGTACAAATTCTGGCCTAAGAACTTACCAGTATTTACCACCACGTCCACCACAAATCCACCAATCGGTATATCGATGTGAGGCAGAAGCGGTAATTAGGTTTACAGAACAGCTAGATTTTTTACGCACGTTACTTACTGTTAGTGGTGCGCCAGTAGAGTCTTTAACGGCGGCTGTAATACGTTTAGTTTACCAGCTACGTAAAGCAGACCGAGAATGGTTAGTAAAAGCAGGACGTACTTTAAATGTGTTACTTAAAGATGATTACGACCGTTTGCGGTTTATTTTAAGTCAAATTCATCCATAAAGGGTAATTGCAAATTGCTAATAGGTAATTGCTAACAGGTAATTGCGAATTGCGAATTGCGAATTGCGAATTGCGAATTGTTATAGTGCCCCGTCCAGTCCTAATCTATGGAACTCATATCACAATTTCTTGCTCTGGAACAAAATTACTCAGTTCTCGGCAAGGAGCCAATTGTTCCCTTTGCTGTACTGTTGGTAATTATTTTAGTTATACCAATTTTGTTGGAAAGGCTGCAAATACCAGGATTAGTAGGTTTGGTTTTATCAGGGGTAGTGCTGGGACCCAACGGTTGGAATATATTTCAGACTCAATTACCAATCATGAACCTGCTAGCAGACGTTGGATTAATTTATTTAATGTTTGTAGCAGGGTTAGAAGTAGAAATGGAGCAGTTCCGTCGTCGGAAAAATCGCTCCTTAGGGTATGGTAGTTTTACTTTTGGCATACCTTTGTTGCTAGGAACTTTGCTTGGGCGCATTTTTGGTTTTGACTGGAATGCGGCGATTCTGATTGGTTCTTTGTTCGCTTCACATAGTCTTTTGGCGTATCCTATTTTAAATCGCTTGGGGGTGGTAAATAACGAAGCTGTTACTGTTACCATCGGGGCAACTATTTTTACTGATATTGGGGCATTGATGGTATTAGCGGTTTGCGTTGCCATCCATGCTAGACAAATTAATATTTGGGAAACTATTTCGTTACTTGGTTGGATAACAGTTTACTCGGTTGCTGTTTTAGCTGGGTTTGATTGGGCTGGCAAAGAATTTTTTCGTATTAGAGGCGAAGATGAAGGAAACCAGTTTTTATTTGTTCTGCTTTCGGTGTTTCTTGCTGCATTAGGGGCACAGCTGATTGGGATTGAAAAAATTGTTGGAGCTTTTCTAGCAGGTTTGGCAGTTAATGAGGCTGTCGGTGAAGGACCTGTGAAAGAAAAGGTAATATTTGTTGGTAGCGTTTTATTTATTCCTATTTTCTTTGTAAATTTGGGTTTGCTGCTGGATTTGCCCAGATTTATGCAAAATCTTGGCACTTTAAAGTTAGGTTTGTTTGTTGTACTCGGTTTGATTGCCAGTAAATTTATTGCCGCTTATTTGGCGAAACTCGTTTATCACTATAATTGGCAAGAAACGCTAACAATGTGGTCGTTGTCAATGCCCCAGGTTGGAGCAACCTTAGCAACGACATTGGTTGGATATAAAGCGGGTTTGCTTCCGCCATCAGTATTAAATAGTGTCGTGATTTTGATGTTAATAACATCTACCCTAGGGCCGATGATTACTAGCAGAGTGGCAAATGGCTTAACTTCTTTTAATACCCGCGAACAACAACCTCAAACAGAGTCTTATCCTTGTTCTGGAGAGAAAAATAATCTTTTTAGTATTGTAGTGCCGCTACATAATCCACAAACTCAGCATTTTTTAATTGAGATGGCGGCTTTGCTAACACGTAATACTGATGGCAAGATTTTACCCTTAGCAATAGTTACTGCAGCAGCGCACATGGATTCCCCACAGTTGGAGTCTTCTTGGCAACGCAATGAGCGTTTATTGTGTAAGGCTATCGCTCTCAGTAAAGCTTTGGGTGTCGAAGCTGAGCCTTTGTTGCGAATAGACGACGCTTATGCTCAAGGAATTAGTCGTGCTGCTAGAGAAAAAAATGCGAATTTGATTGTTATGGGTTGGGGTAAACGTACTGGTTTACGAGCGCGGTTATTTGGCAATGTAATTGATAACGTTCTTTGGGCTTCCCATTGTCCTGTTGCGGTTGCTCGTCTTGTCGAATCGCCAAAAAAAATTCAACGTATCTTAGTACCTGTTGAGAATTTAACTTCTCCCTCCTTGCAGCCAGTGCAATTCGCACAAATGCTAGCTGAAGCAAATCAAGCTCAAGTTACCGTTCTTAACGTTTGCGACCGCCGTACTAGTTCTAATAAAATAGCTGTTAGGCGTTCCCAACTGGCGTTACTTGTATCCAAGTTATCTTTACAAAATCCACCAGAAATTCAAATTATTGCTCACGAAAATGTAGTCCAAGCAATTTTACAAGCTGCGCGATTATACGATTTAGTAGTATTACCTTTTACGCGAAATCGTACAATTCCTGGTGGACTCGCTATTAGTGATGTTACTACTGAGTTAGCCAGACAGCTTACTTGCTCTATAGTCATGCTAGGGGAACCGCAGCGCGTCCAAAGCATTACGTTACCATCAACAGTGTCTCCTAGCGCCACAGTGCAAATAGTTTAAAGATGGCAGAGGGCAGAAGGCAGAGGGCAGAAGGCCAATGGCATAAATAAGGCACTTGAGGTGAGCAAGAAGTATACAAAGTATATAAGGTAACAAGTAATATCTTATTCTCAACGAAAAATTTCTTTCTGCGAAATGCGAAATGCCATCTGGCGGATTTAATTAAATAACCGAAAAATTACTGAGAAATTACCGGAATTCAGTAGCCGTCTCTTGATGAATAAATAGACAAAGTTCGTTAAGAATTGTTGTTATTTCTTGTACTCAATGTCCGTACCTTTAGTTAACATTCTTAAAGATTTCGTGAATTCTGCCATTTTGTCACAGATTTCACCGGTAAGGTTTGTTAATTTGCTAATGGTATTGTCAACCATTTTAATAAATACATTAGTACGAGGCTGCATCAAAAGCTAAATAAATGGGTTTGACCGCAATTTATGGGTCAATTTCTACTTGTGATGTTTTTGCCCTAAGTCTGGGTACTCTAAGCACAAGCACAAGTCCTGTTGCAAAAATACTGAAAGTAACAAGGAAGTGACCAGAAGAAGGCAGAGGGCAGAAGGCAGAAGAAGGTAAAAGTTACAAATGTGACAAATAAGACCATCTGTTTCTACACCCAAAGCCAAAAAAGGTATTGAGTTCTTTTTTATTCTCTTTCTTTCTGCTGTCTACCTTCTACCTTCTGCCTTTTTTTTTGACAACAGCCTTCAACTGTAAATTGAAGGTTATTTAATACAGATGTAGTGTAGCTTTTTCCCAGTATACAGGGATGGATAGGCACTAATCTCCTACGTATTTCCCCAAAGCGGGGATGGCAACAAAAGTTGTCAATTTGTGTTTCTGATGAACATACTCCTGCGAGGTAGCAATGAGAATTTTGGTAACTGGTGGAGCTGGCTTTCTTGGTTCCCACCTAATCGACGTTTTGATGAATGATGGACACGAAATAATTTGCTTGGACAACTTTTACACAGGTAACAAGCGTAATATTCTCAAGTGGTTGGGTAATCCCAATTTTGAACTTGTTCGTCACGACATTACCGAACCAATTCGGTTAGAAGTAGACCAAATTTACCATTTAGCTTGTCCAGCATCGCCTGTACATTATCAGTACAACCCAGTAAAAACAGTGAAAACCAACGTTATGGGAACGTTGAATATGTTGGGGTTAGCTAAGCGTGTAAAGGCAAGATTTTTCCTGGCTTCGACATCAGAAGTATACGGAGACCCAGAAATTCATCCTCAAACCGAAGAATACAGGGGTAATGTAAACCCTATTGGCTTGCGTGCTTGCTACGACGAAGGCAAACGTATTGCTGAAACTCTGGCATTTGATTATTACAGACAAAATAAAGTTGATGTTAGAGTTGTACGTATTTTCAACACATACGGTCCTCGTATGTTAGAAAATGATGGTCGTGTAGTTAGTAACTTTATTGTGCAAGCTCTGCGGGGTGAGCCTTTAACTGTGTATGGAGATGGGTCGCAAACCCGTAGTTTCTGCTACGTTTCTGATTTAGTGGATGGATTTGTCCGTCTCATGAACAGCGATTACGTAGGGCCTGTCAATATCGGTAATCCAGGGGAATACACGATTTTGGAATTGGCTCAAGCTGTGCAACAAAAGATTAATCCTGATGCGGAAATTAAGTTTGAACCGCTGCCTTCTGATGACCCCCGTCGTCGTCGTCCTGATATCACAAAAGCAAAAACCTTGTTAAATTGGGAACCTACCGTTCCTTTACAAGAAGGGTTAGAACGGACTATAAATGATTTCCGCGAACGCATGAACAGCGGGAAATAGATTTTGGATAACTGAAAATTTGCAGCAAACAATACATAGATATTAGAGGAAGAAACGAATGCGAGTTTGTGTTATTGGTACTGGTTACGTTGGTTTAGTGACAGGTGCTTGTTTGGCTCATATCGGGCACGATGTGGTTTGTATCGACAATAACGAAGAGAAAGTCAAGTTGATGAAGGCTGGTCAGTCACCTATTTTTGAGCCAGGGTTGTCAGAAATCATGCAGTCAGCGATTGCAAATGGTAAAATCCAATTTTCCACAGACCTAGGTGCTGGTGTTGACCACGGAGAAATTCTTTTTATCGCGGTAGGAACTCCTCCTTTACCTACTGGGGAAAGCGATACCCGTTATGTAGAAGCTGTCGCTCGTGGTATTGGTGCCCACCTCAAAGATGGATATAAAGTTATTGTAAATAAGTCCACTGTACCCATCGGTTCTGGTGACTGGGTACGGATGATTGTTTTGGATGGTATCGCTGAACGCCAAAAACAATTGGTTCCTGCTGGTGGAGTCCCCAGTTCTGAACCAGAAATTACAGCTGAATTTGACGTTGTAAGTAACCCAGAGTTTTTACGCGAAGGTTCAGCTGTATACGATACATACAATCCTGACCGTATCGTTTTGGGTGGCAACAGTGGAAAAGCTGTTGCGATGATGAAAGAACTGTATGCTCCAATTGTTGAGCGTCAGTTTGCTGAAAATAAATCTTTACCCAATGTGCCAGTTTTGGTTACTGACTTAAGTTCAGCGGAAATGATTAAGTACGCTGCAAATGCTTTCTTGGCAACCAAAATTAGCTTTATTAACGAAGTCGCTAATATCTGTGACCGCGTTGGAGCGGATGTTACCCAGGTAGCAAAAGGTATCGGTTTAGACTCCCGTATTGGTAATAAATTCCTGAATGCTGGTATCGGTTGGGGTGGTTCTTGTTTCCCTAAAGACGTTTTGGCTTTAATTCATACTGCTGATGACTACGGTTACGAAGCTCAGTTACTAAAGTCCGCTGTTACCGTTAATGAACGTCAGCGTCAGATTGCTTTGGAGAAACTTCAGCATGAATTGAAAATACTTAAGGGTAAGACCATTGGATTATTGGGTTTGACATTTAAGCCTGATACAGACGATTTACGCGATGCTCCTGCTTTGAATTTGATTGAGCAACTGAATCGCTTGGGTGCCAAAGTTAAGGCTTATGACCCGATTATTTCTCAAACTGGTATGCGTCATGGTCTTTCTGGTGTATTGGTGGAAACTGATGCTGAAAGGCTTGCTGACGGTTGTGATGCTTTAGTACTAGTGACTGAATGGCAGCAGTTCCAAACTCTTGACTACGCTAAAATGGCGAAGTTAATGACCAATCCAGTCATGATTGATGGACGTAATTATCTCGACCGTGAAGAAATGATGCGAGCTGGGTTCCAGTATGTTGGTATTGGACGCTAGGTAAATTGCGGAAAGGCAGAAAGCCAGAAAGCCAGGGATTAAAATCCCTGTCTAAAAGCTTAAGTCCTCTTAAGAGGACTAATATTAAATCCGTTTGCGTTGGAATAATTATTCAAAAGCAAGCAGAAGCGGTATAAGTTAGGTATTTTGGATTAAATCTAAAATTTCGCAACATTTCAATCCCCCTACTTTTGAGTTTGTTGGGGATTTTTTGCATTGTTATTGCTTCTTCGGATTATTTTATAAACTACAGCAGGTGATAAAGCAAAATTTTTAGCGATTACAAAATTTAGTGCCCAGCAACGTTTAAAATTTAAAAAATTAAAATATTGGTATCGTAAATGTGTCAGGATTGGAAACCTGGCGACCCTTTGCCTAAAGCAGAGGAAGCTGAAATAGACCCACGAAAATTTGAAGAATATTCCTTTAATCCAAATAATCCTAGCAACCAAGGAAAATGGATGGCGTTTGAAGCTGTGGGATATGATGTACAGACAAATCAAGGTCGTCAAGCTGGAGCAAATGATGTAATAAGGCAATTACGTGAAGGTTTAATAAATACACCAGCGGCTCAAGGTCAAGTAAGTACTTATGGTGTAAGATTTCAGGTAAAAGTCAGGATTCAAGGCTTTAATGGAAGAGAGGGTACTCTTGTTACTAGCTGGCAGATTGATAATGGTAAAGATATTCCCAAATTAATTACGAACTGGCTCCAAGTGGATAAATGAAGGTGATTAACATGAAAGCTAAGCTCTATGACCAAATCAAAACTTTGGTAGATGTACAAGCGGAGTTCAATGACCAAATTGTTCCCAAAAATACACCGGGAACAGTTGTAGAATGCTACGAAAATCCTGAAGGATACGCAGTGGATTTATCTGTTCCCAATGCTAATTTAGTTGGAGAATTGGAATATGTAAACGTCATTCTTTACCCTGAGCAATTCGCAGTATTAGATGTAACTTTACAGATAACAGCGACTGCATGAATTAACCAGGATTAAGGAGTTCGCAATCCCATCAACAAGACCTATCTAGCAATTTAGCGTCCCCAGAACCTTCAACTTGAAACGTTCCCGGTAACTGTATTGCCAGTACTAGCATACTGGTCACCATATATAACGACAAAGCCAACCACAAGAAATGGTTGCTGTTAAAGTACCAAGCAACAGAAGCCAGAGGCAAAAATCCTACTAAAATGGCTGTTAAAGAAGACTTACTTAGGGTCGAACCTTTCGCTAAACCAATAAAGTACCCCTCCAACATAAAGGCGATCGCAGCAAAAGCGAGGACGGGTAGCAGCCAGTTAACGTAATCGCTAATATTTTCGATAACCTCAGTGTGATTGGTTAAGAGTTTAAATATAGTTTCTGGAAATAAGATAGATACTAAGGCTAAAGGTAATGCACAAAGCAAACTGGTAAGGGTTGCAACTTGGATTAGAGGCAATAGTTTCTGTGAATCTCCTTTACCTTTAAAGTTACCTGTTAAGCTTTGAGTAGCGTTTCCGACACCTTGAATTACAAATATACCTAGGGTGACAATCTGTAAGAGTAAACCATTTTCAGTTAGTATATTCGTTCCCATCAGCGAACTGATGTTGGTAAAAACGGCTAAAGCAGAAATTAAAGCTAGATATCTGATGAGTATATTTCCATTTAAGGCGAAAGTTGCTTTTAGAGCTTTCCAGTCAAAAAGATTATGTAGTGCAGCTGGAACATCTTCCCACCGGATATGAAAGCAAGCAAAAATTAGACCTGTAAATAAAGCTAAATACTGACTTATTGCCGTTGCTAATCCAGCTCCTGCACTTTCCCAACCCCACTGGTTAATCATTATATAGTCAAGTACAACATTACTCCCATTACCAATCAATGACATTACCAGGACATAAGCATTTTTTTCTTGTCCAAAAAACCAACCAAACAAAACATAGTTAAGTAAAACGGCTGGAGCTCCCCAAATTCGAGCATCAAAGTAAGCAATACCAGCATTTTTTACCTCTGGACTAGCGCTCAACAAAGTAAAACCTAATTCTCGTATAGGGTATTGCAATATTAAAATAAGTGCTGCAACTGCTAAAGCAATCAATCCATTGCGTAACGCAACTTGTATTACTCCTTTGTAGTCATCTCTTCCCACAGCTTGTGCCGTAAAACTGTTGCTGGAAGAACGTATAAACTTTAAAACCCGATAAAGATAGTCAAACAAAATCGTAGCTAGAATTACCCCAGCTAAATGAGTAATTTCAGGCAAATGTCCCAGAAATGCCACATCTACTAAACCAGCCAAAGGTATCATAATACCTGAGAGAATATTGACAAAGGTTAAGCGATAAAAGCGATTAAGAAAATCGTAATTATCAGAAAAAATTTGATGCATAAATTGACCTAAACAAATGTTAGGTAGTTAACAAGGGCTAATTTGAAACGCGGCAGAATGTGATGCAGTAGACAATTTAGCAATTAGTTTATAATAGATTTTGGTTTATGCCCACATTCCGCTACTTACAAAATAGCTACTTATTTTATATTAAAACGTAGTTTTTATGACTTAATTATTAATAGGTAAAGCCTATTGATAAAATCTCATAATTATATAGTCATATTAGTGATTATTGCTAGATATTTAAATTAACGTAGGATGGGTTAGGCGCATTTGTAGTAGATAGTTGGAGGCTTTTTAAATCCTATAAAGCGCCGTAACCCATCACTTTGGTAGATATACTTAAAATTTATTTTATAAATAACCTCTAAGTATAGAGGTTCTCAATTGAGTTGGATACAAAGAAAAATATAAAACTCTTGTGGGGTGGGCATTCTTACCCGGTCTTGTGTATTTAAGCGAAACAATAATCGCTATATTTATAAAATAAATCTTTTTTGAAGAGCTTATAAATAATAAATTTTATTCTAATTAAGCATGAGGTAATGATGGGTTACGGCGCATTTTATTTATCGCATAAAGCCAAGAATTTTCGTGCGCCTAACCCATCCTACAGAAATGAGGTAATGATGGGTTACGGCGCATTTTATTTATCGCATAAAGCCAAGAATTTTCGTGCGCCTAACCCATCCTACGAAAATCAGACCAATAATCAGACCAATAATAATTTGGGGTTTGCAGTCAAAATTGTTAAATTAGTAGCACTAAAATCGGCATCGTGCGTTACCAACATCAGACCGTTCAAACGACAAATTTGTGCCAAAATTTGGTCGTTAAAATCTGCCTCACCACCAGCGTATTCACTAAGAATAGCCGTCATTTCCATAGAGTCAAAGAGTTTTTTAGCAGGTTCGGTTTTTTCTAAAATCTTCTTTGCTCTTCTGGAAATTTGTTCGGCTACAGGTTTAAACTCCGAACTATTACGGAATAATTTAAAATCTCCTGGTTTATTCTCTATAGGCAACTTATTATAAAAAAACCGTGCATAGGCATTAATAAACTCAGAAAGAACTAAAGCGTCAAGTAATATAGGACAGCCACATCCACGAATCCGCCGCAATGCTAATGTATACGCACCTCTATACTGGTTAGATATATGACTTGGTGGCCCATAAATATAAAGCCAGATATTAGCATCAAATAACACAGCATCCTGTGGGGTAAATTTGTAGGACTCGATAGGATGGACTTGGTTGTTCATAGATAGTCTTCGCCCAGCACGGAGACAATAGCATTTCTAAAGCGCTGGGGATAATTGAGAAACTCCTTAACATCTTGAATTATATATTTTAAGTCTTCCGCATCTTCGGGTTCCATATCGACGACACATAAAGAATCTTCAATTTGTGTGGCAGAAAAATTCCCGTATAACTGACTAAACAATTCTGCGAGGAAGGCAGAAGTAATATCTTCGCAATCTCTGAAGGAAATAACTACTTTTTTCCCTTCATCGAAAGCCCCTGCTATACGTTCGTAAAGTAGCTTACCACTCCCACACATGATGCATAATTTGTCGCCGATGACTTCGGTGACATAAATTGTAACTAAATTACCAGTTTGACGATGGGAGAAAGTTAAAGAAGTCATGTTTTTGAAGATTGAGCTTCTACCTTAAAAAATCTTATCACTCCTTCTTAAGAAGGATGCATTAAATAACCGTGGAATATTTATTTTAGAGTTACATACAAATGATAATTAATTTTTTCCAATGACTAAATCCAAGGACTAAAGTCCCTGTCTAAGAGCTAAACTCCTCTTACAGAGGAGTGAAGAGCTTGATTGGCAAATTACCCATTACCCATTAGCAACTTACGTCGGAGCAAATCCAAAGCGGTACAGGCACTGTAATGACGTATCAACGACCTACCTCGTGAAGCTCCAAAGGTATATTCAAAGCTTTCGACTTTACCGTTTGGAGTTGCTAAACCTATATAAACTAAACCAACTGGCTTGGTATCTGTCCCCCCTGTCGGACCAGCAATCCCTGTAACGCTTAACCCCCAAGTTGTTTTCAAGCGGGTTTTTACTCCCAAAGCCATTTGTTCTGCAACAGTCGCACTAACTGCACCGAATTTTTCTAAGTCTTGGGGATTTACTCCTAATAGCCCGACTTTGACTGAGTTATCGTAAGAAATTACTCCACCCCAAAAGTATTCTGAACTACCGGAAATTTCTGTCAACATTTGCCCTATAGTTCCCCCTGTACATGATTCTGCCACAGATAAGGTTTGTCCGGCTGTGTGTAATAACCGCCCAACAACAGTAGCAAGGGTATCATTATCGGCTCCGTAGTAATCTAAGCCTGCTATTTCTTGAAGCTTTTTTTCTACAGGTACAATTAATTCTTCTGCTTGAGTAGGAGAAGTTGCCTTAGCTGAAATTCTTAGCCTGACTTCCCCTTTTCCTGCATAAGGAGCTACTGTTGGATTTGTTGAATTAAGATAGCTGGCAACTTTTTCTGCTAATGCTGATTCTCCGACGCCGAAAAATCTTAACATTCGACTATAAATAATTTCTTTGCCCCAACCTTGACTTTTAAGGAAGGGTACAGCGGTTTCTTCCCACATTCTGTACATTTCTGACGGAACACCAGGGAAGGTAAAAATAGTTATTCCTGGACGAGGTTGCCAGATAATACCAGGTGCTGTACCTGTCTGGTTCGGTAATATTTCTGCACCCTCAGGTATAAGTGCTTGCTTACGATTGCTAGGAGTCATGACTCGACCACGAGCAGCAAATTTTTGTGTAATATCGTCAATAATTTCTGGTTTTTCTACCAAGGTCGCACCAAAAAAATCAGCGATAGTTTCACCAGTAAGGTCATCAGGTGTGGGGCCAAGACCACCTGTAAAAATCAAAATTTGTGCTCTGGATGCAGCTATTTCAATAACTTTTTTCAACCTTTCAGGGTTATCCCCTACGGTTGTTTGAAAGTAGTGAGGAATACCTAACTGGGCTAGCTGTTTAGCTAAATATTGCGCGTTGCTATTAAGTATGTCACCTAAAAGCAGTTCCGTACCAACACAAATAATTTCTGCGCTCATAAAAGTAAACGATTAACAAGTGCATTCCATTCTTGCAAAAATATATTGCAATCGCACATGAATTCGTCAATAGTATCTTTTTAATCACCAGGACGAGTATAAAATAAAGCCCTATAGTTGGGAACACCATAATTTTGCAAGTAGTTGTGCAAAATTGGAATGCTCCCTTTATATTGTCTCTAACAAATCTTTAAATCTAAACAAACCAGCTTCTTCCTCTGCTCCTATTACATAGTTGAAGTTGCTCAAATAAGTACAAATCTCATCGGTATGTAAAACTGAAGTACTAGCACGAGATGCTGCGACTTGTTGTAAGTTAGCCATACTTTTTTTAAAAGAATCATCTACACAATTTAGCAATCTTTGTTTCTCATGAGTTTTTAAGCTACGTCGAACCACCCAGCGAGCAAAAACAAAGGGCAAATTTTGCCATTTTATCCATTCTTCACCTAAATCATATACGTAAGGTGTTAGATTTTTCTTTTTTTCTCGCAAAGCATTATCACCAATTAATAACCAGGCAACTTCCTTTTTGTTACCTTGCTCAATCTTTGTTTGCAAGTTATATTTATGTCTTAAAATCAATTCTAATAATTTCACAGAAGTCGAAGTTTCTGTAGTTATTTGAATAGTATTATCATCCAACTCTGTGATTGCTTTGTGCGAAAATAATAACACACTTTGAGCTTTATTTTGGGCACATATTCCATACATACCTAGCGGTTCAAACTCAGTACCCTGTAAAAACAAATCTTGTAATGACATAATTCCAGCATCGACTTGCCCTTCAACAGCGAGTTTACCAAATTCACTCGGTACAGATGGCACTAACTCAACATTCCATATCTCGTTTTCCCAATAAAAAGGTGCAGCATTTAAATAGGGTAGATAACCAACATTAATCACTAATTAACTCCAAATTTTATAGAGCTATAAAGTACTTTTTCGACAAAAATTAATCTTTAATTATCTTAAGTATTATCTCTGAAATAAATTACGTCAAGTAGTAGATATCACTAGTGTTTGCCGTACCTAGCATCAATTAAAGTTTTACTGATTACCCTTTACTGATTACCCAGCAATTTGAAGTGGAATTCCTTTGGATTTGATTCTAAGCGACTAACTTTTACCAACTTGACTCGGCTTAAAGGAGTACTGCTTGCAGCACAGTCAAATTTTAAAGTGTCTCCAGCAGCGTCCATTGCTTCAAATCCCTGTTTGCATATTTCTTCTTGAATCGCTTCAGGTTGGGGATTGCGCCTTAATGCTTCAATAAAAATCTGTACTGCATCATAAGAATTTACTGTTTGCCAAGACAATTCGAGGTTATCTCCTCCCCAGAGTTGTTTAGCGAGGTTAGAAAATTTGGTATTTTTAGCATTATGAGAAGCCACGGCTAAGACCATTCCTTCGGCTTTTTCACCTAAAATTGATAAAGTGCTGCGTGTATATAAAACACTAATATCTCCTATCAAATTTATATTTTTAGGTGTTGCAGCAATAATGCTACGAGCACTTTCTACAGAGTTAACATTTGGTAATAATATAAATGCTTTTGCACCCTTAGCAGTTGCCTGTTGAATTTCTGTTTCCGCTGGAAAGTTATCGCTCACTGAAGATAAGTCAGCTTCATAAACAATTTTGCCTTGAAAGGCTTCAAAAGTGCTTTTAAACTCTTGTCGTAAATTTTGGCTATATTGAGGTTTCTGTGAATCATAAAAAATAGCTACATCTTTTACTTTTAAAGTATTCAATACGTAATTAGCTAATTTTTTAGCCGCAGACTCAGTATCAATGTTTGTACGAAACACATAGCGCTTACCGTTATTAACAGATTTCTCTTCGCTTTGAAGAGCAGGAGATGTACTAACAGGGGTAACAAATACAATTTTGGCATTACTATATACAGGTGCGACCGCTAAGCTGACTTCACTTAAACGATGACCCATCACACCAATTATATTTTTATCTTCTACTAATTTTGTAGCAATTTTGATAGCTGTTTCTGGATTATCTTCATCGTTAACAATTAACAATTTTAAAGGCTTATCATTAATTCCACCAGCTTTATTAATTTCATCTTGCGCTTGAGCAAATCCACGTAACATTTCTAGTGCTTTATCTGGATGTTTGTTACCACTTCTTTGAGGTACTATTGGCACTGGGACTGCTATTATATAAGCTTCTTTATCACCTATTTTGGCATTATTTAGGTAAATAAGGGTTTCTGGAGCGTTGGGTGCAATTGTTAATGCTTTTGCAAAATATTTAATAGCTTGCTGATAACTGTTTCGAGCTATTGCTTCTTTTCCTTGTTTTTTTGCATTTTTAAAACCTTCTCTATCCTTGGCCAGTTCTTCTTCTACTAAGATTTTTTCTCCGAAACTCATCCGTGATTCCAAAGCATCAAAATTAGTATTGGAGTTGGGGGCTTTTACTGAATTATCTTTATTTATTACTGAAGGATTAACTACTTTTGGGTCAGACATTGCCATTTGTAGTACTAACAATCCAGCACCTAAAATTCCTGAAGCGATTACAACAGCTATGGCTAAGCGGACGATGTCTTTATTATTCGACATGAATTCACCCTAGATTAAATCATAAATAATATTAGTTTTTTCATTAAATACGAACAAGAAGTTGGTAAATAATTTGAGACAATCCGATTAAAATAATACCTAAAACTCCTACCAGCGCTGCAGTAAATGCTACTAATAAATGATTATTAGGTAGTTGTACACCCAAAATAGGTACTTGTAATTGAGGAGGTAAAAATGATAACGATAATAGGGCAATCGCAAAGGTTGTAGCTGCTATAATCAAGATATGCTTTTTGAGAATAATTCGTTGATATTGAGCATAAATTAAACCAAATAAAATCGTTGCAACTAATCCAACACCAATTGTGGGTGGTAGTACGTTTTTTAGAACTAACCCCAACAACCCCACTTCAAACCCGGTTAAAAATGGTGCAATTAACCAATCAAAGTGCGACAATTTTCCTAACTTTAAAGCTTCCAGCACTTCTTTTGCTGAATTGAACCTATCTACTGGTTTTTCTTTGAGCATCCTTTCCAAAATGTTCGCAAGATGGTCGCTAATTCGTACTTGTTCTTTCCAGTTCCAAGTCTTAGTATAAGGTTCAATAAAATTTGTTGGTTCCTTACCAGTCAACAAAAACACACAACTGGCAGCTAAAGCATACAAATCAGATGAAGGATAAACTGCTATACCATCTCTCTGTTCCGGAGGAGCAAACCCTGGTGTATGAACCCTAGTTATAGATTCGGAGGGTAAAACGTTAGTAGTATCAGGACTTGGCTGTTTTGTTCCAGTTGCGACTATTTGTTTAACTGCGCCAAAATCTACGAGATATAATTTACCATCTCTAGAACGCATAATATTAGATGGCTTAATATCTCGATGGATAGAGTTATTGTTGTGGACAAATTCCAAAACTTCTAAAATTGCTTGTAAAACTTCTATCGCTTCATCTTCAGACAAACTCTTCTTACGGTGCAGTTCCTGTTGCAAGTCTTCACCGTCAATATACTGCTGCACCAAATAGAATAACTCTTGCTGTTGATTCTGTCCCCAATTTAGATTAGGTGGTAGGGGAGAAGGATGTAATGCAAAAAACGCATGAAGTTCGGGAATATGCGGATGAGTGCCCAGCTTTTCTAGGACTTCAGCCTCGCGATGAAATAACTCTGTCACCTTTCGTATTTGTTCCGGACTCAGGTCTGTACGTGGTTGTAACTGTTTTACTACACAGGAACGCATTGCTGGAGTTCGACGGTCACAAGTTAGAAAAGCAGCTCCAAACCCACCTCGTCCCAATTCCTTTATCGGAACATAACGACCATCTAAAATCAGCGGCATTTCGCAGCAGGAGCAGTATTTCTGTGGAACATTCTTTAAAATAGAGACATCATCCAAGTCAGGGAAAGAGTTTTTCGGTTTTGGACACCCAGGACGAGTACAATAGATTTCCACATCCGCTCTCCAGAAATTTTTAATATAAGCGCTTATCTTTATATCTTCTGGAAAATTAAGGTTGATTTCGCTACAAAATCATAAAAAAATCATAAAGATTACTTATAGCTTCAGTATCTTCATGAGTCTTTTATCTATCGATTAGTATCAAAAGTGAAGAATACCTATATTTATTTAGATATACAGCAAATATCAAGTTAGTTAAACACAAGCGGGCGGGCAAGGATGCCCACCCCACAAGAGTCTGACATTAAACCTATGTACCTTATTGACCCTGCAAACTGCTGTATACTATGCAAACTATACAGAGACCTTACATGTAAGGTCTCTACATTTTTTTTAATTAAAACAAGAAGCGTTTTGTCCAATTGCTCAGGCTTATAACGTATAATGTATCACCAATAAATCCAGATGTAACTTACGTAAATTCCTAATTTCCTAATTCACAAGCCCATTCCCCACTCCCTAGCTTCCAGATTGTCGCGAACGTTTCCAAACTCGCCAAGTAGTGTAACTAAGTAGTGAAGTTGTTGCACAGGCGTAAATAATTCCGCTAGGTAAGCCAGCAAGAGCCAATGCTAAACTTCCAGCCCACAAGGTTAAAGAATAAATAAATAAAACTGCCCATCGGTGAGATAGTCCAGCTTTGAGAAGTCTATGGTGCAGATGAGTTTTGTCAGCAGTAAATGGTGATTTACCATTGCGAAGTCGTAGTAAAATCACGGTGGACATATCGACAATGGGCACAGCTAAAATTACGTAAGGCAATACAACCGCCGTGACCACTGGGATTTTTACTAAACCAATTACACCCACAGATGCAAGAGTGAATCCCATAAAATAAGAACCCCCATCCCCCATGAAAATTTGAGCAGGGTTAAAGTTGTAGCGAAGAAACCCAAGAGATGCACCAGCAAGTGCCGCTGCAATCAATGCTGCTTCTGGTTGCTTCATATACAACGATACAATCGACATCACAATTGCCCCAATTCCCGATACTCCAGCCGCTAATCCATCTAAACCATCTATCCAGTTAATGGCATTGACCATCCCTACCAACCATAAAACAGTGATAGGCAAACTCAGCCAATTTAGGTGAACTATACCGATTGTGGGAATACTAATAAAATCGATACTTACGCCCATTTTCCATGCACCAACCGCCACAATTACTTGCATAACCAAGCGAGTAAAAGGGGACAGGTTTAATAAATCATCAGCTAAACCGATAAGAAAAAAGCAAATCCCACCTAAAGCAATACCCCAAATTTGCCATTCTTTTTCGGGAGAAAGATTTCCAAATCCACCCAACCACCACACTAGTAATAGTGCAATAGCAGTACCCGTAAAGATAGAAACTCCTCCTAGACGAACCATCGGGCGTTGATGAACTTTTCGTTCATTTGGCTTATCGACTTGTCCGCTTTTAATACCAATATTTCTAACATCAGGTGTAGTCCAGAGAACTACAACAGCGGCAACAAGGAAAGCAATCAGATGATATATCTGAGGCATTAGTATTTTAAAATAAGTAGTTTAGTATACGTACAATTTCCGTTAAGAAATGTGTCTATCTATATCTACTATATTTTTGAACTATATCAGAACGTTAATTTTACAATTGTGAATATCTTTAAATTGTTAATAGGTAATTGCTAATTGCTAATTGCCAATTGTTAATTGTTAATTGCTAATAGAAAAATAAACATTGATACATATCCAGAAATATGTCTTTATCTTACCCCCCCTTCCCTTGTAGGGAAGGGGGTTGGGGGGTTAGGTCTCTTATGCTAAAGCGGGCACAGGAATTGTTAAGTGTGGGTATAATGGGAAACGCTCGCACAAGGAAGCTACTCGTCGCCGACAATCTTCTTTAACAGCTTCAGAGTCGCGATTTAGTAAGCAGTCAGCAATTATATTGCCAATTTCTGTAAATTCGACAGTTCCCATACCTCTTGTGGTCATAGCTGGAGAACCTAATCTCAAACCACTGGTTACAAATGGGGACTCAGGGTCAAAAGGTACGGTATTTTTATTAGCAGTAATATTTACATTACTTACTAATTGGTCTGCGATTTTACCAGTTATACCAATAGACCGCAAATCTACTAGCATCAAATGGTTATCTGTTCCATCTGATACTATTTTTAAGCCTCGGTTTTGTAGTTGATTTGCCAAAGCACGCGCATTTTCAATCACTTGACCAGAATATTCTTTAAACTCTGGCTTCAGGGCTTCACCAAAAGCTACCGCCTTTCCAGCGATTACATGTTCTAATGGTCCACCTTGAGTTCCAGGGAAAACCGATTTGTCTAACTTTTTACCCATCTCTGGGTCGCGGGTCAGGATTAAACCACCACGAGGACCACGTAACGTTTTGTGTGTAGTGGTTGTTACTACATCACAGTAAGGGAGCGGGTTAGGGTGATGACCAGTAGCTACTAAACCAGCAATATGAGCAATATCCGCTAGCAAATAAGCGCCTACTTCAGAGGCAATACTGCGGAACTTTTCAAAGTCAATTACACGGGGATAAGCGGAGTAACCACAAATTATGAGCTTAGGACGCTCCCTCAGCGCCTGCTCACGGATTTGTTCGTAGTCTAGTTGTTCTGTTTCGCGACTAACACCATAGTGGCAAACTTCAAACCATTTACCAGAAACGTTGACTGGTGAACCGTGGGTCAAGTGTCCTCCATGAGACAAATCCATCCCCATGATTTTGTCGCCTGGTTCAAGTAGCGTTAAGAACACAGCAAAGTTTGCTTGAGCGCCGGAATGGGGTTGAACATTAGCGTGTGCTGCACCGAATAGCTGTTTAGCACGGTCAATTGCTAATTGTTCAATTTTATCCACGTACTCGCAACCGCCATAATAGCGTTTACCGGGCAAGCCTTCGGCATATTTGTTGGTTAATACCGAACCCTGAGCAGCTAGTACTGCAGCGGAGGTGAAGTTTTCACTGGCGATTAGTTCCAAGTGTTCCCTTTGACGTTGTAGCTCTTGATTAATGAACTCAAAAGCTATTGGGTCAGAGGAAGCAAGAAAATCTGAGTTAGTCTTACTCACAAGAATTGTCCTTAAAAAATAAACATGTATGCCAGTAGCCCAGGTAATGACTAATAACCAACAACTAATGACACACTGATTAGTTTAGTTTATTTTATTTATTTACTGATTCGCCAATTGCAAGCGAGATAAATTATTTGTCAAACTTTCTCTATCTATGCTTTCCTCGCTTTCCTCGCTTTCCCCTTACAGCGTTAAGCAAAGCTACTTGTTATATTGTTGTATAAAATTATGTATTGTACTGAAATCCAAAATCAAAAATGCAAAATAAGGTTTCACTACACTTGGGAAGAATTCTCAGAAGCCAAAAAATAAAAATTATGTATATAAGCAAAATATTTTAACTGAAAACAGGTAACACTTAATAAAATCTATACAAAGAATAGTTGATAAATGAAATGTTAGTAATTTTAACAGAAGAGCAAATACTCGCCCCGAAGCAAGTTTGTCAATCCTGCGTCTTGGCTGATTCTAGCGGTCAACCCCGTTGGCGTCAGGGTCAGCTGCGTTGTGGTAGTCAAGTGAGAAAAATCGACCTACAACAACCAGAACAGTATAAATGTATGATGGGATTCCTCATAGTGAAAATAAAATAATCTAATGTGTTACAAGAAACCACAAGCAGCTGCGTTATCCTAGCGTTTAGAGGATACACTTTTCATGCAAAGGAGAACCTACTATGACTTGGCGCGGAACTACAACAGTTTCAGACAGAGTTTTTGCTTCATTGCCTTACTTGTTACCTTTGGTTGAGGTCTTAGTTTTTGGAGTATTTTTGATTAAGCAGTTTCCTGTAATAGGAGTGTTATTTTTGCCTTTAATTCCATTATTGAGCATTTATAACGTGAATAGTTTTATTCCCCTGCTTATTTTCTTAGCTTTATTTATGTTTGTGGTGAGGAATGAAAAAATTAATCACTTTATTCGTTTTAACACCATGCAAGCAATCCTTTTGGATATTGTAATCTTTTTATGCCGCATATTGACTGACGTTATTGGCTTAGTTCCAAGTAGCGATTTTGCGGTTCAAACTTTATACACAACAATCTTTTTAGGTATAGTAGGTGCTTCTATTTATTCCATAGCCCAGTCATTGTTGGGACGTTACGCAGAAATCCCTGCTATTTCTGAAGCAGTTTATACTCAAGTACGTTAATTGTTGACTGTTGACTGTTGACTGTTGACTACTGACTGGTGGATGCTAATTTTTCAACGTGCTATCACTGCATTTTCTAGCCTACCAATGCCTTCGATTTCTATACGCACGCGGTCGCCAATCTGTAATGGTCCGACGCCAAGGGGAGTTCCAGTGAGTATCACATCCCCTGGTAATAGGGTCATGACTCGGCTGATGTAGGAAACGAGAAAATCTGGAGTAAACACCATTTGGTCAATACAAGACGACTGTACAGGTTTAAGTTCGTCATTTAAAAAAGTCTGTAGTAAAGCTCCGGGATTGATTTCTCTAACAATCCACGGACCGAGCGGACAAAAGGTATCAAAACCTTTAGCTCGTGTCCATTGATTATCTTTTTTTTGTAAGTCACGCGCAGTTACATCATTAGCTATGGTGTAACCCCAAATTTTTGTCTGGGCTTGCTCTGGAGTGCAATCAACAGCATGTTCGCCAATTACTAATGCTAGTTCGCCCTCGTAATCGACTCGTTGCGATTGGGATGGGTACTTGATTTCTGTTTCAGAAGGAATAATGGTAGAAGCAGGTTTGAGGAAAATTAACGGCTCTTGCGGAACTTCGCTTCCCATCTCGGCTGCATGTTCGGCGTAATTTTTACCGACAGCCACAATTTTAGAAGGAGCACAGGGAGCGAGAATTTGATAAGTATCCGGTTCCAAATTAAAATCTGTAGGTTGCCCTTGTAACCAGGGAGGAGCGTCTAGAACCTGAACATTGAGGGACAATTGCAAAACGCCGTAGAAAATTTGCCCTTTTTGATTTTGAACTCGCACAAAGCGTTGCGCCATAAGTTTAAATTAACATCCTCAGATTATTAGAAAAAAATTTGTCGGTATTTGTAGCTGTAAGTTTTTGTCAGCTTGACAACATAATGGCATTGATAGAAAACTGGTTAAGATTATACAAAACTATCCTGTACGAAAGCAGTTTCCGCAAAACCCTTTGTTTTTGAAGTAGGAATGTGTACTTTTACTAATTAGGGTGGAGCGCAATTCCTTCCACTAGGTTAAGGTATTTGCAGGATAAATCCCGCTGTGATAGGATTTAGAGCTTAGCCCGGTGAGTGTCAAAATTCCTTGTTGCTTCAGATGTTGTTGACAGCGCTACCTACTCTAAAGGTAGCTGATTGGGCTGAAAAATCAACACTAGCAACCCTAAATGTCCATAAGGAGATAAAAATCATGAAGACCGTTTACGAAACAATGTACATCCTGCGTCCAGACTTGGGAGACGAACAAGTAGAGCAAATTGTCGCTAAATATGACAACATGCTAAAGGATTTAGGTGCTAATGACATCCAAATTCAAAACCGTGGTAAGCGTCGTCTTGCTTATGAAATTAAGAAGCAACGCGATGGAGTTTACATCCAAATGAACTACACTGGTCCGGGTACTGCCATTTTTACTCTAGAACGCTCGATGCGCTTAAGTGAAGAGGTGATTCGTTACCTGACAATTAAGCAAGAAGTGCATGAGCCAAAAGCAGAAGCTGAACCTGTAGCTGTAGCTGTAGCTGCTTAGTAATATCACCAGCTAAATTCTTTAACCTCTTTTCCTCTATGGGAAAGAGGCAATAAAATAGGGGTAGCAAAATTTTTCATTAAAATTTCTCATTATTTCTCATTAAAAGTTTAAAAAAATTTTTATTTTTCATCTTGCGAATTTTGCAGTTGATGCTAAATTAACAATTACTTACTAAAATATTCAGTACTACCTGGGTTAAATACCACCTTGGTAAGATAAAGCAAAAAAAAACTAATTGGGAGCTAGTTGCCACAGTGAGCCAAACAGATAACTCTACAATTCAAGCTCTCTCAGCAGATGTATCGAAACTGCGTCAAGAATTGCAGCTTCGCGACCAACTAGTGCAACAGCTGTCTCAGGAACTTTTTAGACTGGTAAAGGGTAATACAAATTTTATTCCCCAGCCAGAAATTTCAGAGCGCTACCAAGCCGAGTTGTTAACCTTGCGAGAACAGCTGCAAGCAGTTGAGCAGCAAGTAACTTTTTACCAAGAGCAAATAACTTCTCGTGATGGTGAAATTTATCAGTTGCGGCAGTCGGTACAAGAACTAACAGACCGCAGTCGGATGTTAGAGCAGGTTGTACAAGAGCTACCACAAATTTATCGTCGGAAGTTTGAGGAGCGTATGGCTCCTGTTAGAGAAAAAGTTTCCAATCTACAACGAGAAAATCGGCAGTTACAAGCAGAATTACAAAGTGTAAGTTACCGTTTAGCCCTCAAAACTAGGACAGCAAGCCATAGTGGAATCGACCTACCAAATTTTCCTCGATTAGCATCGGAAGGTAATGTTTCTCCTATTCCTAACGCTTAATAAAAAAAGTGTCACAAGAAAATGCTGTCGAGTATCAAGTATTTTTACTCAGCAATCAAATCTCTGAGTAATTTTCAAGCAATTTATTTTATTTTTCAAGAAATCTTTTTATTGATTTTGACTTTCTTACTGTGTGAATCTACTAATTGATAGTTGTAAGTGATTAAGTTACAATTTGTTTAGAATTTGCATAAATTACTTTAACAATATGGCATAATTATATTCAATAAAATGGGATGTGTAGTGAACAGCACATGATTTTGCTAGCATGGCATCCAAAAGCAATACTCATGCATGTGCAATTGGTATTGCCTAGCTGCAAAGCCAGTGCTTCTGATAATGCGACCTTACTAAGCGGTAATAGTAAAAACTAATAGTAAAACCAGTTAGTTTTCTACTGCAAGATTCCCATCGCTCAAAACGCACAAAATATCTTCGTAAGTGTTAAAGATTTCAAACACAGAATCAAGTTGTGTAAGCTCTAAAATCAAGCGTACGGGTGTTTGAACATTACAAAGAACCAAACGGCAACCGCATTCACGTGCTGCCTTTAGACATTTAACTAAGGGTACTAAGCCACAACTGTCCATAAAATCAACATTGGCTAGGTTTATCACCCAAAGTTGATTGCATTGAGGTTGTACTGTAGCCATTTCTTTGCCCAAAGCGATTCCGCCCTGCAAATCTATACGCCCTTCCGGTTTAAAAAGAATCAGTTGACATTCTGATGTAATCATGAATTTAACTGGGTAGTAGAAAGAATTAAAAAAACAAAATTTGACACGAAAACTTATTTTCCGCCGACCGTACATTTACTGCTTTCACCACGAATGCTTTAGTCGCAGTGGTACGATTAGCTGAGTTAAATTAAGTATTCATGCCGTATAATTTATTTTTTCTCCTTCAGTATAGTCAGAACCCTTTGATAAATTCGGTAACAATCGCATCTTTTACCAAATTTTTATAATTTATGGTTATCTTCATGAAATTTTTATAAACCTTTCTCACTACATCAGTAAATATGCTGTTATGGAAAAATATCGCTTTTATTAAATAGCAAAAGCTAATAGGTATCATTGTTTTTGCTAATGTTTTTGCGAATAAATACAATATTTATAAAAATTCCAATAAAAATTCCAATAAAAATGCTAATAAAAAGTCCTTTAATTAATTCTTCTTTCTCTTTCCTTCTGCCATCTGCCATCTTTTTGGCACAGCAGGTTGAAGTATCTGAGTAAAAGAGAACATAATATAGAAAGTAAAGTAAATTTTTGTAAAGGTAATGGTGCTGGATGTCGCTTGAATTTATATCTTTAGAAAACATCCAGGAAATAGCCCATCAGTACGGTTACTGGGCAATTTTTTTGGGAATTTTATTAGAAAATCTTGGCATTCCTCTTCCAGGTGAAACAGTGACCCTAGTGGGAGGTTTTCTTGCTGGGAGTAATGAACTTAATTACTGGCTAGTTCTAGCTGATGCAGCAACAGGAGCTGTAATTGGTGGCACTTGCGGTTATTGGATAGGCAGAATAGGCGGTTGGCCATTCTTGGTACGAGCTGGTAGCATCTTCAGAATTTCGGAGCAGCGACTCATTGGTATCAAAGAGCAATTTAGTGAAAATGCGGCTAAAGCAGTATTCTTTGGACGTTTTTTTGCATTGCTGCGGATTTTCGCCTCCCCTTTAGCTGGTATAGCCGAAATGCCCTTTGCTAATTTCTTTTTATGGAATGTACTTGGAGCTAGTACTTGGGCTAGCGTAATGGTAACACTGGCATTTTTTGCAGGTAGAATTATCTCCCTAGAACAGTTAGTAGCTTGGGTGAGTAAATTTGCTATTTTAGCTTTGCTGATTTTAATAGCTGTAATTGTCGTCCCCTTATGGCTAGAATCTCGGCAAGAGAAAGTGGGGAGTGGGGAGTAGGGAGTAGGGAGTGGGGAGTGGGGAGTAGGGAGTGGGGAGTAGGGAGTGGGGAATTGGGAGTGGGGAGTGGGGAGTAGTAGGGAGTGGGGAGTAGGGAGTGGGGAATTGGGAGTGGGGAATTGGGAGTGGGGAATTGGGAGTGGGGAATTGGGAGTGGGGAATATAATCGGGCGGGCAAGGATGCCCACCCCACAAGAGGTATATAATTATGAGTTATTTTGTGCCCAAATGCGAGTAGGTAATCCCCAAACGTAAATAAAGCCTTCTGCTGCTTTATGGTCGAATTGGTCTTCTGCTCCGTAGGTTGCTAAGTCTGGTGTGTAAAGGCTATTGTCGCTCCAACGTCCGACGATGGTGGCGTTTCCTTTAAAAAGTTTGAGCTTTACTGTCCCAGACACCCGTTCTTGGGTTTGCTGAATAAATGCATCCAAGGCTGTTTTCAGGGGGCTATACCACAGACCGTTGTAAACTAATTGACTATAAGTTTCTTCAATGCCGCGTTTGTAATGAGTTACATCAGCCGTTAAAGTCAAGCTTTCCAAGTCTCTGTGTGCTTGAATTAACACAGTCATTGCGGGTGCTTCGTATATTTCCCTCGATTTGATTCCCACCAAACGGTTTTCTATCATATCGATGCGACCAATACCATGATTTCCCGCTTTTTTATTGAGTTCTTCAATTAGCTCTACGGGATTTTTGGGTTGACCGTTGATAGTGGTGGGAATACCTCTTGTGAAACCTATTTCAATATATTCTGGCTCCGATGGGGTGTCAGCAATAGCCAGAGTCATTTCATAAATTTCTTCTGGTGGTTCGGTTGCTGGGTCTTCTAAAATACCAGCTTCTATGCTGCGACCAAGCAAATTTTTGTCGATGCTATAGGGGGAAGATTTTTTGACTGGTGCAGGAATACCAAAGCGTTCACCGTAAGCGATAGTTTCTTCGCGACTCATACCCCATTCCCGTGCAGGTGCGAGTATTTTCAGATTTGGGTTGAGAGCAGTGGTAGAAACATCAAAGCGTACCTGGTCGTTACCTTTGCCAGTGCAGCCATGAGCAATAGCGTCAGCACTGTATTTGATGGCTGCTTCTACTAAAATTTTAGCTATGAGTGGACGTGCCAGAGATGTCCCCAAAGGGTAGCGATTCTCGTAAAGCGCGTTTGCACAAATTGCGGGGAAAGCGTAGTCTTTGATGAAAGTTTCTTTAACATCTATTACTAAGGACTCACTAGCACCTGATTTCAAGGCTTTTTGTTTAACTGGTTCTAATTCATCTCCTTGACCTAAATCAGCAGCGAGGGTAATTACTTCTTCTACACCCCACTCTTCTTTTAGGTAGGGAATGCACACCGATGTATCAACTCCACCAGAATATGCCAAGACTACTTTTTTGGCGCGACCCATTATTTTCTCCAGTTGGGAATATAGCAGACAATGAGTCATTATATCTAATGAGCATTACGTTACGCGAAACCTTAATTCAGTACAACCATGATTTTACATTTTTATATTTTTCTCTGCCAGTTGGGAAACAGCTTTAGTAGAGGGCAGCATTGAAACTAAACTTTGATTAAATAAAGGATGAATAGGAATTACAGGTTTAAACTTACGATTAGTTAATTGTAAAGTCGTTTCATTAATACCAAAATTTTGTCGAAGATAGACCTGCAAATTTCGCAGCATACGCTCTCGTTCATCTATAGTTGCCGATTCCACTACTAAATGTGCTGATAGCATGACATTATCAGCATTAATAGTCCAGATGTACAGTTTTTCAACTTCAACAACACCCGGAAAAGATTTTAGTGCAGCTTCTACAGTTGCAGGTGCAATCGATGACGGAGCATATTCTAAAAGAATATTTAGACTTTCTTTAAGTAGCGGCAAAGCACTAAAAGCGATAAATATAGCAACCACCAAACTAATAGCAGCATCAGCCCAAAACCAATCCCAAAAGTGAATTGCTACAGCTGCCAGTAATACACCTACAGAGCTTCCTGTATCTGCTATCACATGTAACAAAGCTCCCTTAATATTCAAATCATTGTGGGAGTGGGAATGAAGTAAAGTGATATTGAGTAAATTAATAACTAAACCCAACATCGCCACAGCCAGCATTGGTAAGCCTAAAATCGTTTCTGGGCTTTGAAATCGGTTTATAGCCTCACTCGCGATAAAAACAGCGATAGCCAATAAAATAAGGCTATTTGCCAAAGCCGCTAAAATTTCGACACGAGAATGTCCAAAAGTCGCCTTACCACTAGGGGGTTTTTGAGCCAAACAAGTAGCGACAAGTGAAATACCTAAAGCTGCGACATCAGAGAGAATATGACCAGCATCAGCTTGTAACGATAAACTGTGAGTCCATAGACCAACACTCCACTCAACCGCAAAAAACCCAGCAAGCATAACTACCGTAGTCCACAAAAGCCGAGTTTTTTGACGATGAGAACCTAATTTTATTGGATTATTTGTACACTCGCAATCGCGACATTTATTGGTAGAAAGCATTTGGTTGACGGTTGACGGTTGACTGTTGACGGTTGACTGTTGACTGTTGACTGTTGACTGCTGGCTATTTACTTAGACGCTATCAAAAGCTGGGTAAGTTCCAACGTAACATAAGGTATTTTTGATGCAGGCTATAGATAGCACAGTGTTATCCCCCACTCCCCACTCCCCACTCCCCACTCCCCACTCCCCACTTTTCAGTATCCATCGTAAGGTAAGGAACAGAGTAAATAGCTCTACTGTCCTATCCTGGATAAGGGCAATATAATGATGTGGGTGAAGTTGTGTTTTTTAGTGTTGTTATTCCAACATACAATCGTAAAGCGATTTTAGAAAAGTGCTTAAGAGCCTTAGAGATACAGCAACTAAGCGTATCCACTAAAGTTACTGATTATGAAATAGTTTTAGTTGATGATGGTTCAAGTGATGGTACTTTAGAGTGGCTAGAGACGCACAAACAGGAGTTCCCCCATGTGCGAGCCTTTCCACAAGACCATTTGGGACCAGCAGCAGCCAGAAATTTGGGTGTAGAGCGAAGTATCGGTGACACCATTATTTTTATTGATAGCGATTTAGTAGTAACAGAAACGTTCCTACAATCCCATGCAAATGCATTAGAACAGGGACAACAAAAACTAGGAAACGATAAGTTTTTTACCTATGGAGCAGTAATTAATACTGCTAATTTTGATAATCCGACTTCAGAACCTTACAAAATAACTGATTTTTCAGCGGCTTTTTTTGCCACAGGGAATGTAGCAATTCCTAAACATTGGTTAGAAAAAGCAGGACTGTTTGATACAGGTTTTCAACTCTATGGTTGGGAAGATTTAGAATTAGGTGTAAGACTTAAAAAGCTAGGATTGCAACTAATGAAATGCCCAGAAGCAGTAGGTTACCATTGGCATCCAGCATTTAAATTAGAACAAATAAATAATTTGATTGATAAAGAAATTCAACGAGGACGCATGGGAGTTTTGTTTTATCAAAAACACCCTACTTGGGAAGTACGAATGATGATTCAAATGACTTGGTTGCATCGCATATTATGGGGAGTTCTTTCGCTAAACGGTATTTTGAACGAGCGAACAATGGCTCCTCTTTTACAATGGTTAATTAATTTAGGTAGACCTCAATTAGCTTTAGAAATAGCCCGTATTTTCCTTAATTGGTATAACGTCAAAGGCGTTTACGAAGCGTATAATCAGTCAGCAGTCAACAGTTAGCAGTCAACAGTCAACAGCCAACAGTCAACCTCCAACGACCAAAAAATGTGTTACCCTTATATGGTTCATTAACCCCCGCACACCTAGGAATTCGGGTGTTTCTTATATAGAAATGCTCCTGGGTGGAGGCTTAACCCGAATTAGGAGTAAAAAATGGCTGTTGTTTCTCTGGCTCAGATGATGGAATCTGGGGTTCACTTTGGGCATCAAACCCGACGTTGGAACCCCAAAATGGACCCTTATATTTACACCGCTCGTAACGGGGTTCATATTATAGACTTGGTGCAAACTGCCCAGTTGATGGAAGAGGCTTATACTTATATGCGCTCCCAAGCTGAACAGGGCAAAAAATTCTTGTTTGTAGGCACCAAAAGACAAGCAGCAGGTATTATTGCTCAAGAAGCTTCTCGTTGTGGTGCTCATTATATTAACCAACGTTGGTTGGGTGGAATGCTCACCAATTGGACGACGATTAAAACACGGGTAGAACGCCTGAAAGATTTGGAACGTCGTGAAGAAAGTGGCGCATTGGATTTATTACCCAAAAAAGAAGCTTCAATGTTACGTCGCGAGTTAGCGAAGTTACAAAAATATCTGGGTGGTATTAAAACCATGCGGAAAGTCCCTGATGTTGTAATTATCGTAGACCAACGTCGGGAGTATAACGCGGTACAGGAATGTATCAAGTTAAACATTCCCATCGTGTCGATGTTGGATACTAATTGCGACCCAGATGTAGTAGATATTCCCATCCCAGCAAATGATGATGCTATCCGCTCAATTAAATTAATTGTCGGTAAGTTGGCTGATGCGATTTATGAAGGTCGTCATGGTCAGTTGGATACTGAGGAAGAATACGAAGATTACGAGGGTGAATACGAGGAAGAAGGCGACTATTCCGAATATGCAGCTCCCGATGAGGAGGAAGAAGAGTAATTATTATTCTTCTATAGTGCCTTAAAACCCTCAAAACCACCAATTTCACAATTTGGTCGGATTTAAACTCTTTAAGGAGGAAAAAAGAAAACTATTTCTTCTTCCTTCGTTAAAATTGTCAATCGAATAAGTAGGAATAGAGGGAACATGGCGGAAATATCTGCAAAACTAGTCCAAGAGCTACGGCAAAAAACTGGTGCCGGCATGATGGATTGCAAAAAGGCACTTAAAGAAAATGATGCCGATGTTGAAAAAGCTGCTGAGTGGCTTCGACAAAAAGGCATGATTTCGGCGGGTAAGAAAAGTGCTAACGTTGCGGCAGAAGGTTTAGTAGATACCCATATTCAACCAGGTGGTCGAACAGGTGTATTAATTGAAGTTAACTGTCAAACAGATTTTGTTGCCCGAAACGAAGATTTTAAAGCTCTGATTCAGAATTTAGCGGAGCAAGCAGCAAATAGTGAAAGTGTTGAGTCTTTGTTAGCCCAACCTTACATAAAAGACAGCAGTGTGACGGTTGATGAATTTATTAAGCAAATCATCGCTAAGCTGGGCGAAAATATCCAAGTGCGTCGCTTTGCCAATTTTGCTTTGGCAGATAGCGCACAGGGTATAATTGATAGCTATATTCACACTGGTGGTCGTGTTGGTGTGTTGGTGGAATTAGGCTGCCAAAACGAAGCGGTTGCTGCTCATGAAGAGTTCAAGACTCTAGCGCGAAATATCGCTATGCAAATTGCGGCTTGTCCTAATGTTGAGTACATTAGTGTCAACGAAATTCCCGTTAGCATATCTGAAAAAGAAACAGAAATTGAAATGGGTCGTGATGACCTGGCTAACAAACCACAAAATATTAAGGAAAAAATTGTCCAAGGACGAATTGAAAAACGTCTTAAGGAAATGACTCTCCTAGACCAACCTTACATCCGCGACCAAAGTATTCTTGTGGAAGAACTAGTAAAACAAGCTAGTTCAAAATTGGGTGAACCCGTAACAGTGAGTCGCTTTACCCGCTATATCTTGGGTGAAGGTATCGAGAAAAAAGAAAGCAATTTTGCTGAGGAAGTTGCAGCTCAAATGGGTATGAAATAACTTACTCGCTTGATTGAATAATTTTTTAGGGCAGGTCATGCAAGTCATGCTGACCTGTTTTTGCGTTTCAATTACCCACTAACTTCACATAAGCTAATATTAAATTTCCAAAACTGCTATCATTACACTAATGCATACATTAGTACCACTGAAGTCAGATGTATAGATAAAGAGAAAATATGGCCAGAGCAATAGAGCTAATTGAGCGGGATATTGCTGCCCTTAAAGCAACAGCACAAGCAATTTCAGAAAAGCTGCAAACCGAAGAAGCTAGTTACATGAGTGCTTTAGGACAAGCTTTGCGGGGGCAATTAATTCTGGCGACTTATCAGCTTTGCACTCAAGGATATCCGGAAAATTTCTTGAGTTTGTCGTTAAAAGCACGGCAAGACCTACAGCAAGCCATCCGCAAGTTGAGCCAAAGAGGGGCTGAACAGCTTTTGTTCCTCCTGAAACCAGACAAGGAGAGTGATGACCTCCTCGACGAACTGGATGATGAGCTTGACGAGGATGACGAGCTTGACGAGGATGATGAGCTTGATGTGGATGATGAGCTTGATGAGGACGATGAGCTTGATGAGGACGATGAGCTTGATGAGGACGATGAGCTTGATGAGGATGATGAACTCAATGAGTATGATGAGGGTGACATAGAAGCATTTGAAGCTGCTTTTATTAAAGCGCAACAGTCCGTGGAAGAAGGCGAGAGTGATGAAGATTGGGAAGAACGCGACCTACAAAAATTCAACCTTCGCGACAAAGATAAATTCCCTTTATCTCTAATATCTTCTGTTGCGGAGTTTTACTCGAACGCTACCCCTGACTTTTCAAACCCAGTAGAACTGCTGAGATGGCAGCAGTATATTGAATTACAAATCAAAAAAACTCTCAAAAACCTTTCTCATCAGGCTAATATAACCTGTCAAAAAGCTGGAATATTACCCAAGAAGTTGCCACGAAAGATTTTAGAAATGGCAAGCTCAAGTGATTCACCTGTTGAGATGATGCCAGGGCCTCCAAATCTTTTAAACTTAGTAATTGAGATTGAAAACGAACAGCAACCCCAAAATTCAAAATTGACGCAAATCATGGCAATTAGCTTACGGTTGGGGGAAATTGAGTTTGCGGATACGACTCTATCGTCTCATCGCAACCAAATTCGTAACATCTTAGGAAAACTAAGTAAGGTAGCACGAGAGTATCAAAAAAAACAACGCGAACTTGCTATAGCGGAAGCAGAAGCTGCATGGCGTGCAAGTTGGTATGAGGGTTAGCTTGTTAACCGTTAACCCTCAACTGTTAACCCTCAACCGTTAACCATCAACCGTCAACTGACAACAAATGACTACTGACCAACCGGATTGGCAAAGATTACAAAAAGCCTTGGCAATAGAGGCAGAACAGGGATTTACTAATTTGCAGGGGAGACAATACCGTTTTTGTGAATTTCTCAGCCTGACTTTTGGTAGATTCCCGACTGATTTGCCAAGTAGTGAACGTCGTCAATGGCAAAATTTGGCGATGGAATTTGCTAATTATCCAAATTTAGAACTGGAAGCAAGACGAGAGTTAGTAGTCCAAACTCGTCAATATCTTTGGAGGCTTGAACAGGGAGTTGGGAGTGGGGAGGAAACAATTCAAAATTCAAAATTCAAAATTCAAAATGAATCATCTACCTCATCTACCTCATCTTCCTCATCCCCCCACTCCCCACTCCCAACTCCGAGCTCCGTCTCATCCTCCCCACTCCCCACTCCCCACTCCGGGACCACTCTTGCACCAAAGTTAGAACAAAAGCTCAGCGATTTACGAGAAATAGGATATCGAAAAGCGACTAGTTTATCGCGTCTTGGTTTGTATACAGTTCGTGACTTACTTTATTATTTCCCTCGCGACCATATTGATTATGGGCGTCAAGTTAATATCCGCGAGTTAAAGGCGGGTGAAACGGTGACAGTTATAGCGATGGTAAAAAGTTGTAACTGTTTTACTAGCCCTAATAATAAAAAGTTAACTATTTTAGAATTGGTGTTGCGAGATAATACTGGTCGTCTTCGTATCAGTCGTTTTTATGCTGGTTCTCGCTATTCGAGTCGCGGTTGGCAGGAAAGTATAAAGGCTCGTTACCCAGCTGGAAGTACTGTGGCTGCTTGTGGGTTAGTGAAAGAAAGTAAATATGGTCCGACGTTAGATAATCCGGAATTAGAAGTTTTAGCAAATCCTGGAGATGCAATTGAGTCCCTGACTATTGGTAGAGTTGTACCAATTTATGCGCTGACGGAAGGTGTGGTAGCGAATACAGTACGTCAAGCTGTTACTGATGTTTTGCCTGCAGCGGTAAATATTAAAGAGCCTCTACCGAGCGGTTTACGGAAAAAATATAATTTGATGGAATTGAAAGAAGCCATCAATAATATTCACTTTCCTAAAGATAGTGATTCTCTTAGTGCTGCGCGTCGTCGTTTAGTATTTGATGAATTTTTCTACTTACAATTAGGGTTATTGCAGCGTCAACAAAAAGCGCGAGAAATTCAAACGACTGCTATCCTCGCTCCCAGAGGTGAGTTGATTGAAGAATTTTATCAGGTATTGCCGTTTAAGTTAACCAATGCTCAGCAACGAGTGACAAATGATATCCTTAACGATTTACAAAAACCTACACCGATGAATCGTTTGGTACAAGGGGATGTGGGTTCGGGTAAAACTGTTGTCGCAATTATTGCTCTTCTCGCGGCTATTCAGTCAGGGTATCAAGGAGCATTGATGGCACCGACGGAAGTTTTAGCAGAGCAGCATTATCGGAAGTTAGTTAGCTGGTTTAATGTTTTGCATTTGCCTGTGGAGTTACTCACTGGTTCAACTAAAGCTGCAAAAAGACGACAAATTCACTCGCAGTTACAAACAGGAGAGTTACCATTATTAGTGGGGACTCATGCGTTAATTCAAGACAGTGTGATTTTTAATCGTTTGGGTCTGGTGGTAATTGACGAACAGCATCGCTTTGGGGTGGAACAACGAGCGCGGTTACAACAAAAAGGTGAGCAACCCCATGTTTTAACTATGACCGCTACTCCTATTCCTCGGACTTTAGCTTTGACGATTCACGGGGATTTGGATGTGAGTCAAATTGATGAGTTACCACCTGGACGACAAAAAATTCAAACAACCGCATTGACTAGTCAGCAACGTACTCAAGCTTATGATTTGATGCGTCGAGAAGTTGCTCAAGGTCGCCAAATTTATGTAGTTTTACCGTTAGTAGAAGAGTCGGAAAAATTGGATTTAAAGTCAGCTGTTGAAGAATATCAAAATTTGCAGGAAAGTGTGTTTCCTGAGTTTCAGGTGGGTTTGTTGCACGGTCGCATGAGTTCTGCTGAAAAGGACGAAGCAATTACTAAGTTTCGCGATAATGAAACGCAAATTTTGGTTTCAACTACAGTTGTGGAAGTCGGTGTTGATGTCCCGAATGCGACTGTAATGTTAGTAGAAAATGCCGAAAGGTTTGGACTGTCGCAGTTACACCAATTGCGAGGTCGAGTTGGTCGAGGTGCGGCACAGTCTTTTTGTTTGCTGATGAGCAGTTCTCGTAGTGCGGACGCTCAACAACGATTAAAGGTTTTGGAACAGTCCCAAGATGGCTTTTTCATATCAGAAATGGATATGCGTTTTCGTGGCCCTGGACAAGTTTTGGGAACTAAACAATCGGGTGTTCCGGATTTTACTTTGGCTAGTTTAGTGGAAGATGAAGAAGTGTTGGTTTTAGCACGACAAGCTGCGGAAAAAGTAATAGAAGTTGATGCTACTCTTGACCGTTGGTTTTTGATGCGGGAAGAGTTGAAGTATAAGTATGAACGGTTAATGGGTGGAGCGATTTTGACTTGACAACCGCCATAAACCGGAGGTTTTCCCGCAGGGTAGAAGCCAAGGTCGCCAAGAGAAGAAATTAGTAAAGCCCTGAACTAAAGTTCGGGCTAAAAGCTAAAGTTAGCTGAAGCTAACTATTATAAGAATTTCAACCCGTTTTAACGGGTTTTAGCTTTTAGCCAGAAATTTATTTCTAGGCTTTCTAGGCTTCCTAGGCTTTCTTCCCAATTCCCCATTCCCTACTCCCCACCCCCACATTAATTTTGGTGAGCTTCTCCTTCTTCTTCTTCTTCTTCTAAATCGAGGGTTTCTGCTTCATTAAAAGCTTCTATTACCTCATCAATCACTTCCTGAGCATCACTATCCTCTATTCCTAAAGCTTCTTGTAGTCTTTTAAGCAGAGCTTGTCTCCCTTTAGGAATTATCAGCTCGTCTTCGTCAACGAGCATTAGTACTCCTGAAGCGAAACCGTCTAACAGAAGGTCACCTGTCAGCAATGCTTTTGCACTACTAAATAGCGCTCCTACTCCACTTTCGTCTGCTACAGCTAACAGCCTATCGACCGCATCATATAGATCATCCTCAGATAATTCTTCAAAGAACTCAAAGTCCCAAAGCAAATCAGCTATAGTGTCCGCATCCACTTCATCCAATGATGATTCAGCCGCTGCTGTGACAACTGCGATCGCAGTAACAGCGTCTTCAGGAGTGAGTTCTTCTTTAATGGTTTTTTGTGAGTTGAAAAATTTGTCGTACTTTGCCATGATTTTTAGCTCCGTCCAATGGCTCGCTTGTGATAGTTTACGCCGATGCCATTGCGTAGTTTAGCAATCAGAAGCGCATATCGCTTCTTCAAAATGAGTGAGTATGTGTTAAATATCGTTAACGAATTAACGTTATGAGCAACTTTATCATGATTCTTCTTTGAAGTTTCAACAGAATAGAAAAAATCAGCAGGTGATATCATCGTCAAAAATTAAGTAAGCCCAGTATCTTTAATAACCTTTACTATCACCACGTAGGATGGGTTAGGCGCATATGTAGCAATTAGTTGAAAGTTCTTTAAGTTAGATGAAGCGCCGTAACCCATCACTTATATACTTAAAATTACCTAATAAATAATTTATCAAATAAATATTAAGTCTACATCAGTGATGGGTTACGGCGCTTGATACGACTTAAAGAGACTCCAATCAAGTGTTACAAATGCGCCTAACCCATCCTACGTGAATTTAACTTTTACTTTATAAATAACCTCTCATAAATCATCTATAAATGTTCAGAATTTAAAAAAGTTTTTGTGACTGAAAGTATTTAATCTAATTCTGAACTTTAAAAATCAACAGACAAGTAAAAATATAAAACAGTAGCCTTAACTACAAAAAACTTAATTTATTTTATAAGTAAGCATTATAGGTTTGCTAGTAAAAATAAGAATCAAGCATTAGCAAATTCCATAACTAATTGCTCTGTTACAAATATTAATTCATCAAATCTAAATAAAATTACCCAAATCCAAATGTCTAAAATAGAATAGAAGAATGAGTGTACAGTAGCGGTTCAAAATACTGATACAAAGTCAATTTTGCTTTGTAAATATAAAGTTGACTCGCAATTACACCATCGATTAAATACAAGAATTTTTCAATTAATTTACCCCCAGTGCGTAGAAACTGACAATATTGCATTGCCAAAACTATCTCCGTTAAGTTCTTCATGCATCTATCTAGGAGGAAATACTAATGAATACAGTAGCCAAAGAAACTGTAACCCAGGTTTCTAAAGAGCATACATTTGTCCTTTGGTTTAATGAAGTTGGTATAGCTGATATTCCCCTAGTTGGTGGTAAAAATGCGTCTTTGGGAGAAATGATTCAGCAATTAATCCCCAAAGGTGTAAACGTTCCTATCGGTTTTGCTACCACAGCTTACGCTTATCGTCATTTTATTCAATCTGCGGGATTAGAGAAAAAACTGCGGAAATTATTTTCCGACCTAAACGTAGATGATGTTACAAATTTAAAAGAACGGGGAAAGAAAGCAAGAGCGTTACTGATGCACACCCCATTCCCCCTTGAATTACAATCTTCTATATCCAAAGCCTACCAAGAACTTTGCGAGCGATATAATCCGGATACAGATGTTGCTGTCCGCTCTAGTGCAACAGCGGAAGATTTACCAGATGCAAGTTTCGCAGGTCAGCAAGAAACATTTTTGAATGTTACAGGTGTTGAAGGGGTACTTCTGGCTTGTCATCGTTGCTTCGCTTCGTTATTTACTGACCGTGCCATATCCTATCGCCACACTAAAGGATTCGACCATTTTAACGTAGCTCTAGCTGTAGGAGTACAAAAAATGGTGCGTTCAGACTTAGCATCATCAGGGGTAATGTTCACGATTGACACCGAAAGTGGCTTTAAGGACGCAGCACTGATAACAGCAGCATACGGTTTAGGAGAAAACGTAGTCCAGGGAGCAGTAAACCCAGACGAATACTATGTTTTTAAACCGACTTTACAAACAGGATTTCGTCCAATATTGGATAAAAGAGTGGGTAGTAAAGAACTAAAAATGGTATACGATGACGGGTCAAAACACACTAAAAATTTACCCGTCCCCACCTCAGAAAGAAACAAATTTGCCATTAGTGACGACGAAATTTTGCAACTAGGAAAATGGGCTTGTTTAATAGAAGAACATTATTCTCAAGTCCACGGAAAATACACCCCAATGGACATCGAATGGGCAAAAGACGGTATTACCAACGAATTATTTATTGTTCAAGCACGTCCCGAAACAGTACAGTCGCAGAAGACTCAAAATGTATTACGTAGCTATGGCTTATTGGGGAGTGGGGAATCTATAACCAAAGGACGTGCAGTAGGAGAAGCTATTAGCCAAGGAAAAGCGCGAGTAATTTTGGATGTTCACCAAATCGAACAATTTCAGCCAGGGGAAATCTTGGTCACAGATAGAACTGACCCAGACTGGGAACCGATTATGAAAAAAGCCAGCGCAATTATTACTAATTCCGGGGGACGTACCTGTCACTCTGCGATTATTGCGCGAGAATTGGGATTACCTGCAATTGTGGGATGTGGTAATGCCACAGAAGTTTTAAAAACAGGTCAAGAAATTACGGTTTCTTGTGCGGAAGGGGAAGAAGGAAATGTATATGCGGGATTATTACCATTTGAACTAAAAGAAATACCCTTGGAAAATTTACCCCGCACCCGTACGCAAATTTTAATGAATGTCGGAAACCCTCAAGAAGCATTTAAATTATCGACAATTCCTAACGATGGTGTAGGGTTAGCACGAACAGAATTCATTATTGCCAATCACATTCAAACTCATCCTTTAGCGTTAATTAATTATGACGAATTAAACGATGAATTTGTCAAAGAAAAAATCACTCAAATTACCGCACTTTATGATGATAAACCCCAATATTTTGTTGATAAACTAGCACAAGGAATAGCAAGAATAGCTGCTGCGTTTTACCCAAAACCTGTGATTGTGCGGATGTCTGATTTTAAGAGTAACGAGTACGCCAATCTTTTAGGTGGAAAACAATTTGAACCAGATGAAGAAAACCCCATGCTTGGTTGGAGAGGAGCATCACGTTACTATGATGAACGTTACCGCAAAGGTTTTGCTTTAGAATGTCAAGCTCTGAAACGAGTACGGGAAGAAATGGGTTTAACTAATGTGATTCCCATGATTCCTTTTTGCCGCACTCCGGAAGAAGGGCGTTTGGTAATAGCAGAAATGACACAAAATGGTTTAAAACAGGGCGAAAATGGGTTACAAGTTTACGTTATGTGCGAGTTGCCTAATAATGTCATCATGGCTGACGAATTTGCACAGGTTTTTGATGGATTTTCTATAGGTTCAAATGACCTAACTCAGCTAACTTTAGGAATAGATAGAGATTCCGCATTAGTTGCTCGGTTGTTTGACGAACGTATTGAGGGCGTTAAACGAATGGTAAAATTAGCCATCGAAGCAGCAAAAAGAAATAACCGAAAAATCGGCATTTGCGGACAAGCTCCCAGTGACTATCCGGAGTTCGCGCAGTTTTTAGTTGAACAAGGAATTGACTCAATTAGCTTAAATCCTGATTCGGTTTTGAAGACGATGTTGGAAATCGCTAAGGTTGAAGGTTGATTTAGATGGGCTAATTTAGATGGGCTAATTTAGATGGGCTAATTTAGATGGGCTAATTTAGATGGGCTAATTTAGATGGGCTAATTTAGATGGGCGGGCAGGGATGCCCACCCCACAAGATGGGGAGAAATTGGGGGAAATTATTATTAGAAATTTGTATATCTTTTTACTGTGGGGGAGGTCAAAAAATACAATTAGCGGTAATATCTATTTGGCAAGTGCCGCAAATAAAAAAAGGTCAAATAAAATTCAACATTGAATGACCAATGATGAAAAAGTGGTTTTCTTTGGGAATGGCGATTGTGTTTATACTATCAGTCGCCTTGCGGTTTTGGGGATTGGGGAGATTTAACACTCTAGTTTTTGATGAGGTTTACTTTGCCAAATTTGGCAACAATTATCTTACCGGGACTCCTTTCTTTAATGCCCATCCGCCCTTAAGTCAATATATCATTGGTATAGGAATTTGGATTGGCAAACGTATTCCTTTTTGGAAGGGAGAGGTAAATGGACTTGCAGGTTCGTTGTTATCTCCTTGGAGTTACCGATGGATGAATGCTCTGACAGGTTCATTTATTCCTTTAGTTGTTGCCGCAATTGCCTATCAAATAAGTCATCGTAAAACCTTTGCTTTTTTAGCTGGTTTATTTACAGCTTGTGATGGCATATTTCTTGTAGAGTCTCGCTACGCTCTTAACAATATATATATAGTCATCTTTGGATTGTTAGGACAGTGGTTTTTATTTTTGGCATTAGAAAATAACTCTAAAAAACGTAGCTTGTGGTTAATTATTTCGGGTATTTTCTTTGGGGCTTCTGCTGGTACAAAATGGAATGGACTATGGTATCTTTTGGGTACTTATGCGATATGGTCTGTGGCTTGGATTGTAAAATATTTCGCGACGGATGAGGTAACGGATGTAACGGATGAGGTGTCTGTGGGTTCTGGAAATAAGATTTTTGTAGTGTCTGAGAAACCATTTAGTGTTAAATTACCGCTACAAAATCTGACTCAGATAAATATTTTTCAACTTTTATTTTATTTAGGAATAATCCCTGCTTTTGTCTATAGCATTATTTGGATACCACATTTACAACTGGACAGAAGATTCGGCTTTATCGAAGTACATAAACGTATTTTATATTTCCATCAAAACCTTGGGGGAAACACTCCCGATATCCACCCCTACTGTGCAGCTTGGTACAAATGGCCTTTAATGACTCGACCTATGGCTTATTTTTACCAAACCGCGACTAGTATTAATGAACCCTTACCAATAATGGGGCCACCTTTACCGAATGGTGTTGGAAAAATTATTTATGATGTTCACGCTATGGGTAACCCATTTCTATGGTGGTTCGGTGTAGCAGCGCTTTTGCTGCTGTTAGTAATGCTTACACAAAAAATTTTCATCCCTTGGGTACAATACAAACGTTTTCCAATTCAAAGCTTGACAACTACAAGCTTGACTATTGATATATGGATTGGATTGTATTTAGTAATAAACTATTCCACAAATCTACTCCCTTGGGTTAGGGTTAACCGATGCGTTTTTATCTATCATTATATGACTGCGTTGCCTTTCGTCTTTCTAGCTATTGCTTGGCTTGTTGACCAATCTCTTCGCAGTTACTACAAAGAACTTCGCATAGTTGGTGTCACTATTACCTTTGTCATTTTAGGCGCTTTTATTTTTTGGTTGCCAATTTATTTAGGCTTACCACTCACAAGCGACAGTTATAAACTTCGCATGTGGTTTACATCCTGGATTTAAATTTTCACTCCCCACTCCCCATTCCCCACTCACTATTCCCCAATTCCGTAATTTTACGGACAAATACTATCAAAATTATAAAATGTCTGCTAAATTACTAGAGTGTAAAGAAATGAAAAGAAAAATAAACATTTCTTTACAAATGTGATGGAGTTTACATTGTAATGGAGTTCGCATTGATGAAAGCTCTTGCATCTCGTAGTAAATTAGGTAAAACTGTAGGTCTGGCTCTGGCAGCAGTTAGTGTGTTCGTAAGTGTTCCGGCTATAGCTAAAAATTGTCAACAAGGTGCTGCGAAAGCAACACAAGCCACTCAGGTTATAAGTCAAGCACCTGACGCAGCAGCTGGTACGATTGTTGAAGTTGCATCATCTAGCCCCAATTTTAAGACTTTGGTCACAGCTATCCAAGCTGCTGAATTAACAGAAACACTATCTGGTACCGGTCCGTTTACAGTTTTCGCACCCACCGATAAAGCATTTGCGGCTTTACCAAAAGGTACTTTAGAGAAACTGCTCCTACCAGCAAACAAGGAGGCTTTACAAAAAGTCCTAACTTACCACGTTGTTCCTAGTGCTGTTGAATCTACAGCCATCAAACCTGGTTCTGTTAAGACTGTTGAAGGTGGAAATGTTAGCTTGAAAGTTACGTCCGGCAAAGTAACAGTGAATAAAGCTAATGTCATCCAAGCAGACGTAAAAGCTAGTAATGGTGTGATTCACGTGATTGATAAGGTACTTTTACCACCTGGCTTAAAAATTAAGTAGTCCTTAATACAAAAGTATCAACACAAATTTTAGAAAGTTATAAACCCAGTTTTCCGTGAACTGGGTTTTTTGATGGGAGCATCCCAATTTTGAAAAAAAGTTTGTAGTGGGAGCATCTTGCTCCCTGTTATACCATTTCACGAAACGCCTGATACAAATAGATTACGTAGAGAACGAATTAATTCGGTCTCTACATCGTGTATATGTTTCACAGTTAAAGTGAAAGGGTATTAGCCAGAAGCGGGCTGGAAGCCCGCACTACAAAAGAATATAAATTTACACATTTGGGATGCTCCCTTTGTAATTGCGTTTATAAACAAGTGATAGCGATAAAAAATTTTCTTTTTGTATTAAAATTCAATTCTTTTTTACATAAATTAATATACATAAAATATATTAATCATTTTATTATTCACATTTATTATGACCATTTTTATGTTACTTCTGTTACACTTTGAATCGCAGAGAAATTAGCTTTAGATAGTTAAAGACTTGCTTTTGAACAAGTAAAAACTTTTGCTTGTAAAAGGTAAATCACAAGTAATTTTAAAATGAAACCTTCCAAAGAATATTGATTTTGAGTGTAATATTTTTCAAATAGAGAGGTCATCACAGTGGCAATTAATATAGACATACAAAACGTGAATGTGACTCGATTAAAAGAAGCTCCGATTCATATATCAAGTCAAGTTCAGTCACATGGAATACTTATTGTTTTAAAAGAACCAGAATTAGAAATCTTACAAATCAGCAGCAATGTATCTACACTTTTCGGAATTCCTGCTGAACAAATGCTGCAAAAACCATTGGAAGAATTTATAGATTCTTTTCAAATTGGTAGACTAAAAGATGTAATAAGGAGTGAAAATTTAGATTTTATAAACCCAACAAAAGTTTGGGTAAGACTAAAAGGCGATGATTATATTATCTTTGATGCTGTTTTTCACCGGAATTCGGAAGGATTCTTAATTCTGGAACTAGAGCCTGCTATTTCTCAAGAAAATATTCCATTTCTAAGTTTTTATCACTTAGTTAGAGCTTCGATAAACGAACTACAAGAAACAGTAAACCTTCGTGATTTTTGTCAAATCATTGTGCGAGAAGTGAGGAAAATCACAGGATTTGACCGAGTAATGCTATATAAGTTTGACGAAGATGGACATGGCTCGGTGATTGCGGAAGAAAAGCTAGAATCTCAAGAAGCTTATTTAGGTTTACATTACCCAGAGTCAGATATTCCCAAACCAGCAAGAAAATTATTCTGTTCTAATTGGATTAGATTAATACCGGATACACATTCGGAACCTGTAAAAGTTGTACCTGCTCAAAATCCGATTAGTCAGCGTCCTCTGGATTTAACTAATTCGACTCTCAGGAGCGCTTCAGCTTGCCATATAGAATATTTACATAATATGGGAGTTGGTGCTTCGTTAACTATTTCTTTAATTAAAGACCAAAAACTTTGGGGATTAATTGCTTGTCATCATGAATCACCTAAATTTGTTCCTTATGAATTACGTAAGGCTTGCGAATTTATGGGACGAGTAATCTTTTCAGAAATTTCTGCCAGAGAAGAAACCGAAGATTACGATTACCGGATGAAATTAGCTCATATTCAATCAACTTTGCTTGAATATATTTCCCAAGAGGAAAACTTTATTGATGGCTTAGTTAAACATGAACCAAATCTTTTAGATTTAACTAATGCTTCTGGTGCAGCTATTTGCGTAAGTGGAAGATATACATTAATTGGAGAAACACCTAACGAAGAAGACCTGAATGTTTTAATTCAATGGCTAAGAAATAATGTTGAAGAAGAAGTTTTTTATACTGATTCTTTGCCGTTAATTTATAGTGGTGCGGAACGTTTTAAGAATGTCGCTAGTGGAATGTTAGCAATTCCCATATCTAAGCGTAATTATGTATTGTGGTTCCGACCCGAAGTTATTCAAACAGTGAATTGGGGAGGTGACCCAAACAAAGCATTTGAAGTCAATGAATCGGAAGGAAATTTGCGTCTTTGTCCCCGAAAATCATTTGAACTTTGGAAAGAAACTGTCAGCCTTAAGTCTTTACCTTGGAAAAACGTCGAAATTAAAGCAGCACTAGAGTTAAGAAAAGCGATTGTTAATATTGTTCTGCGTCAAGCTGATGAGTTAGCACAATTAGCTCATGATTTAGAACTTTCCAACTCTGAACTGAAAAAATTTGCCTACGTCGCTTCCCATGATTTGCAAGAACCTCTGAATCAAGTCGCAAACTATGTGCAATTGTTAGAAATGCGCTATAACAGCAAGCTGGATGAAGATGCAAAAGATTTCATCAGCTACGCAGTACAAGGAGTAAGCTTAATGCAAACTCTAATAGATGACGTTTTGGCATATTCGAAGGTGGACATGCAAGCGGTAGAATTTAAAATTACTGATGTAGAAACACCTTTACAGAAAGCTTTGAGTAATTTGCGCTTAAGTATTGCCGAAAGTGGTGCAGTAATTACCCAAGACCCATTACCAACAGTAATGGCTGATAAAACGCAATTAATGCAATTGTTCCAAAATTTGATTGCTAACGCTATTAAATTCCGCAGTGACAAACCACCAGAAATTCATTTGAGCGCTTCTCAACTTGATGATAATTGGCTATTTTCAGTTAAAGATAATGGAATTGGTCTAGACCCACGTTTTAGCGAGCGGATTTTCGTGATTTTCCAACGTCTACATACAAGAGATGAATACCAAGGTACTGGTATGGGACTAGCAATTTGTAAAAAAATTATCGAGTGCCATCGAGGTCGTATTTGGGTAGAATCAGAATTGGGCGAAGGTGCAACTTTCTATTTTACAATTCCGCTTGGAGGAAGGGAACGTGAGCGCAGAAACGGACACAAAGCCCAAAACCATCTTTTTGGTGGAAGACAATAAAGCTGATATTCGTTTAATTCAAGAAGCTTTAAAAGATAGTCCTGTTCCGTACCAAATTATCACCGTTAGAGATGGTATGGACGCGATGGCTTATTTGCAGCAACAGGGTGAGTATGTAGATGCAACACTTCCTGACTTGATTTTATTGGATTTAAACTTACCCAAAAAAGATGGTCGCGAAGTGTTAGCAGAAATTAAAACTGACCCAAAGCTTAAACGTATTCCTGTTGTTGTTTTGACAACTTCTAGGAATGAAGATGACATTCATCACAGCTACGACTTGCATGTTAATTGTTACATCACCAAATCCCGCAACCTGAGCGAACTGTTCAAAATTGTCAAAGGAATAGAGGAATTTTGGTTGGGAACAGTCACCTTACCAAAAGTGTGATGGAAGAAGGAATAAGGTGAAAGCAAATGATGGCTATAAGCACAGTCAAAATATTATTAATTGAAGATAGTTTGGCAGAAGCTAGGCTGTTACAAGAGTTTCTTAAGCAAGCCGAATGTGATGAGTTTACTTTAATTCATGTAAAACGGCTGGGAGAAGCTCTGGAAGAAATTCGTCATTGCGCTGTCAATTCATGTGAATTTGATGTCATCTTATTAGACTTGACTTTACCCGACAGTCAAGGATTAGCATCCTTACCACCTTTGATAAGTCTCGCTCCTAGCCTTCCTATTGTAGTTTTAACTAATACTAATGACGAAAAGCTCGCTATAGAAGCAGTGCGTCAAGGAGCGCAAGATTATCTTGTAAAACGTCAAGTGAATTTAGAAACATTGATGCGCTCAATGCGTTATGCTATCGAGCGCAAGCACAATTTAGAATCATTAAGGACAGTTAATGAAGCTTTACAAAATCGCGTGCAAGAACAAACGGCTGATTTAGTAAAGGCAAAAGAAATCAATCAATTCAAATCAGAATTTGTCTCAATACTCTCTCATGATATTCGCAATCCTTTAAATGCTATTTTACTTGCTGCTGGATTGCTAAAAAATAGTGACGAAAAATTACCTATAGAAAAAAAAACAGCCCATTATCAATTGATTGCAACAGCAGTCAAAAATATGGTGTTACTGTTAGATGAAGCCTCTTTTATTGGGAAAGCGGACTCTGGTAAACTTCAGTTTCAGCTTGTACCTTTAGATTTAGGTGTGTTTTGTAGTCAGTTAATAGAAGATGCTAAGCTAGCTACAAATGAAAAAGGTATTACAGTTATTTTTACTATTCAAGGTAAATCAGAAGAGTCTTTATGGGATGAAATTTCATTACGGCATATTTTAAGTAATTTACTTAATAATGCTATTAAGTATTCACCTGATAATAGCAATATTATTTTTGAATTAATATATCAAGATAGTTCTGTCATATTTAAAATCAAAGACCAAGGTATTGGTATTCCCCCAGAAGACCAAGCACAACTTTTTGACGCTTTTCATCGCGCTAGCAATGTTGGTAAAATCCCTGGTACTGGCTTAGGGTTATCGATTGTCAAAAAGTGCGTTGATGCATATGGGGGTGAAATTTCTGTCAGCAGTCAAGTTGGTGCGGGTGCGACTTTTACAGTGGTATTACCTTTAATTGGATAATAAATTGCTGTTCCTAGAACAAATATTCCCAACAATATGGTCTAACTTGCGACTTTTTCAAATATTGCGCGATACACAGGTTGTCCTCTATTTTCCGTTGAAGTTTCTCTTTCCGTCGGAACTGATAAAGGATTTTTTGGTATCCACTCACCCGAACCTTGTCTGATAAAATTTGAGTTTTCTGAAAATCGGTCGCACATTTCTTGCGCTACAAATTCTAAATCTGACTGTAAAAATACAATCCCTCCTGGAACAAGAATATTAGCCAATTCAGCCACTAATTCTGGTTGTACCATGCGTCGTTTTGCGTGGCGATTTTTGAACCAAGGGTCAGGAAATTGAATAGTCACCCGTTGCAAAATTCCTGGGGGAAGATTTGATAAGACTGAACTCAAATAATTATTAACATTACAAAAAATATAATTAAGATTTGTTAACCCCAATTCAGCGCGTAACTTATTCGCTTCCTCCACTAGGGGTTTACGAATCTCCAAGCCAATAAAATTCCAATTCGGCTCTATTTGCGCCATTTCCAAGACAAACCGACCCCTAGCGCAGCCAATATCTAGATGTAGGGGTTGTTGTGGCTTAGCGTAAACTTTTTCCCAATTTACCGTTTCTATAGGTTCTTGGAACTTGTTAGACAGCGGATTTACATGTTGACGGACTCGAACAGCAGCCAATTATATATTCTCCTTACAAAAGTAACCTCGTGCTATTTCAAAGCGAGCGGGACGCTACAACCAAAAAGCGAGCGGGACGTAAGCCTACATTAAAAGCTGATCCCAATAAATTAATATAGCTGGTAGCTTGGTATTCATGGGTTTTTAGAAATTTATTAATGTCATGAATCTTAATTTTCGTTTTGCTATAGCCAGCGATTTACATATCGCGCTCCCCCATACCATTTGGCATCATCCTAACCGTTTTCATCTGGTAGAAGTTAGTATTCCTGCTTTGGATAGTGTATTAGAACATTTAACACAACTTGATTTAGATTTTCTTTTGATACCTGGAGATTTAACTCAGCACGGAGAGCCAGATAATCATAGTTGGTTACAAAAACGTTTAGCACAACTACCTTTTCCAACTTATGTAATTCCTGGGAATCATGATGTACCAGTTTTACACGCAAACAATCAATCAATAGCTTTCAGTGATTTCCCTAGCTATTATAGAAAAGTGGGATACGAAAATACTAATAACCTCTACTACACTTGCCAGTTAATGCACGGAGTTAGGCTAATTGCTCTGAATTCTAACAGCTTTGATGACCAAGGACAGCAAGTGGGACGTATGGATACTCAACAGCTAATTTGGTTAGAGTCCGTATTGGCTGAGATTAAAGATGAATTAGTTTTGGTCATGGTGCATCATAACGTAGTTGAGCATTTACCAAATCAATCGCAACACCCAATGGCAAACCGTTATATGTTGGAAAATGCACCCCTATTGTTGCAAATTCTTAAGCGCTACGGTGTCAAGTTAGTATTTACCGGACATTTACACGTTCAGGATGTTGCCTGTTCGGAAGGGGTATACGATATTACTACGGGTTCTTTAGTCAGTTATCCTCATCCCTATCGCGTATTAGAATTCCAAAGAGATAATTACCAACGAGATTGGTTACAGATTTTATCCCACCGTGTAGAATCAGTCACAGATTACCCCAATTTACCTGCTTACTCACACAAATGGATGGGCGATCGCAGTTTTCCTTTCGTCGTAAAGCTGCTGACTTTACCGCCATTAAGCTTAACCAATCAGCAAGCGGAAAAACTAGCCCCCAGCTTACGAGACTTTTGGGCTAGCATTGCAGCTGGGGATGCAGAATTAGACTATCCACAGTTAGGAAGCCAAGTACAAGATTACTTTAAAAAATTTGGGGCATTTTCACCCAATGGCAACCCAGCGTTGATAGATAACCACGCGACTTTACTGTTGTGAGGGGGATGGGGAGTGGGGAGTGGGGAGTAGAAAGAATTCCCTATTCCCCATTCCCCCTACGGTTGCCTACAAATACCAAATACGGAGGTGTAACCGTGAAGGAAAGTATTTCCACCCACCGGACCAATTTCACCACCACAGAAAAAGCCTCCTAGGGGGACATCTTTGAGGTAGCTTTTAAATAATCCAGAGTCAAAATTGGGTTTGCCGTAAAGTCCTTCCCCACGTCCTAAACAAGAAAACATTAAGGCTCCAACGGGATAAGTTCCTGTAGAATGTTGGTCTTGATAACGCTGTAGTAATAATTCTAAATCTTGAGCAGAAGCTTGAGCATCACGCAAGTGGAATTGCAAGCGCTGTCCAGGACGAACTAAATCCCCAATTGCGATTGCTCCTGCGTTTGGGTCTACACCTAAAATATTTCTAATTAAAAAATCTCCTGGCTGTAAATCCTGCTTAAATTCGTCCATTGCTAAGCCGACAAATAAAGAGCGTTGCGCTAAAACTCGGTCTTCTTCGCTGGAATTAGCAATCAAATCTCTCAGCAATACTAAAGGCACTTTGTCATCGAGTTCTAGAATAATATTGCGTTCGCCTTTTGTTACCTGACAAGGTTCACCAATTGGTCTACATCCTTGAGAAACAATGGTTTCTAGAACAATATTACCACTCAAAGCTACGCCTACAATTCCTTCCCGGTGTAAACGGTCGTTTAAAAATAACGCAATACGGCCACCAGCAACACCGCTACTAGCTTGTCCTCCGATGGTTACCGAACCAGGGTAAGCAAAGTCTAAACCCTGTAATAAATTACTGATACCAGAGGAAAACTGTCCGGAAAGCAAGATAAATTGGGGTGAAGATGCAGGAGATACACCAATTAAATCCGTCCAAGCATTAGGGGAACTGTCTAAATCTGGTAAATCTTCCGCGACTATATGAAGAGGCTTTATATCCACCCCTGGTAGATGAGCCAAAGTCAAACTTAATGCTGGCTCCGCTTCCAATTCTTGAGTGAATCCCCACTGGCTTTTGCCAACGACACCACCCCCACTACAGCCAATTAAAACGGGTACAGAAAGTCGTTCTGCTAATAACGGTAAAATTCGAGAAAACTCGCTGGTAAAAGCAGACGAAATGAAGACTATCCCTAAGTCCGGTCTTTCTGTTAATGATGATGTTGCTCGCTGCACAACGTCTGCTATAGCAGCTTCCAAAGAAGGACGGGTTGATAGGGCATTAGCCCACTGCATTTGGTCTGACATGAATGGTACACTTTTTGCTATGTCGGTTTAAAAGTTTGTTTTTTTATTTCGATACAAATAGCGTCCTAATAAAAATATAATTAGGATGCTCGTGAATTTGCCCGCAATTACATGCTCAGAATCTGAGGGAACTGAGGGTTAAAGATTTTTTATTAGATTACATACTATTGTAGGATTATTCTTTGGTAGAAAATGTGAATACTCCGCGAATATATAAAAGAAAAGTGTCGATGTGGCGATTCGACTCAACTTTGCTGTATAAGTTATTGATAGATAGGATGAGTATATTGGCCTAAGTAGGTCATCTGCTAGAAAAATGAGCGATAGTACAAAATAAAACTCTCGCTCGAAAATTTCCCTATACTGTAATTAACAATACATTACAACGACAAAGCCATGTCTAACAACACAAAAGACAAAGCCCAGCCTAAAATCCAGGAAACAATCGCAGAAGAACTGGAAAATGCGCGTACTGTTTGTGACGCATCTGGAGCGAATTCTGCTGAATGTGCAGCAGCTTGGGACGCAGTAGAGGAATTGCAAGCTGAAGCTTCTCACCAAAAACAGGAGAAGCCCAAAACATCTCTGGAGCAGTATTGCGATGACAACCCAGAAGCTGTTGAATGCCGAGTTTATGATGACTAAATTCGATTGACGGATTTTCAAGACGTTATAAAGAGCCGAGAAATAAATTTCTGGCTAAAAGCGAAAGTTAGCTAAAGCTAACCAAAATAAATATTTCAACCCGTTTACAACGGGTTTAAGCTTTTAGCCAGAACTTTAGTTCTAGGTCTAAAAATCATGAGTCAATAGATAATGTGAGGGTGTCTGTTACAGCAGCACCTTCTGCATTCAAAGGAGGTGTTAACATATCGCTTGCGAGGGCAAAATTAAGTAACACCATTTAAAGCAATTTATCAAATTTTTATACAAAAAATTCGGGATCAACAATTTTTTATCAAGAATATTTTTGTTTAGCACCCTATCAAATCAAGAGGTATTGGCTTTAGCAACAGGTTAGCCATGTTTCGCGGACTTGCAAAATTGGATACCAGGGAGCATTCTTGATAACTAGTAGGCAGTTCTGCTTTGATACAAAGGAAACAGCAAATATTTTTTATTTATAGTTAGAGAAAAATCATGAGCGATATTTGGTTTCGTCCTCTAGTCTGGCTAGACTACCGAGTGGCAGTGTTATTTACGGTAATTATTCCTCTAATTCTTTTGATTTGGGCGTTTGTACAAAAATCTGAAGCTATGCAGCGCTTGCTTATTATTTATTGGCGGGTCTCTAGTTTGCTGATGATTACAGTTTATATGATGATTGCTCAATATCCAATAAGCTTTCTTACGGGAATAATAGCGAGGTCGTTAATTCCCATTTCACTTTGGTTCTGGGTAGACCTCAATGATGAAATTGAGTATCACCCCAACAATTTGTTGAAATTGATTTTCACTTCTTGGCGTTGGGCAACAACAATTTATTGTATTGTAGGCGTCATCACAGCGATACCTTTTTTGGGTTGCGCTTTCTCTCAAATAGCCTCAAGTCCATCTTGTAGTGTTTGGTTAGAACCACCACTAATGTACAAAGACTTTTTGCACCACAACACAAAAACTGGTTTTTTGGGCGTTATGGGTATAGTAGGTTTGTTCGTTTACGTCTTGAGCTTTATTTACTTTATTTCCTTCAAGCTCTCCAAACAAGGACGTTCAGCAATTCCTCAATAATTCATCAGGGGTGCAAAAAAAATTTGTACCCCTACTGGTAATATTTTTCTATGAGTAATTTTATCGGTAAGCGTTTAGAACAGTACACTGTTAAGCGACCTCAAGAAGTCCTCTTGGTGACGGTAGAAATTGATGGAGAACAAGACCAAATTGCTATATTCAAAGGCTTTTCTAGCTCTTTGATGCGTCCAACAGCATTTGACCCAGATATACCCGTGATACCAGACACGGCAAAAATAATCAATATAGACCGAGTTGCTAGCCCTTATACTCCTGAAGCACCCCGCTATATCGAACAAGCACTTCCTTGGTCTGCAATGGAAGTTCTACTCCAAAAAGCAGGAGTTTGACCAGAAGAAGGCAGCTATCAAACTTTGGAAAACTTTGGCAAATTTCTGCTATGAGTAAAAGCGCACATATTACTAATAGCGCTTAAGCGCGTTTAATAGACAGACGTGAATAAAAAAATAATCGTAAAGAATATAACAGCCCGTATACAACTGACTAATTTATGTTAATTTATTATGAATAATAATCTATAGTTCCAATAAATATTCTTTTTAATCACTAACCCTGGGTTTGTTTATCTCCAAATCTGGAGCTTTTGGTTCTTACTCAAAGCAGATGTAACTTATTACAGCATCTGTGTTCACTTATTTTCACCATTACATGTCTGTTAGTTGCAGCCTGACAGGATGGGGCAATGGTCTACATTAGAGCATTGGCTAGCTATTTTTCTTTTTCTTCCTGTTTATTTTCCTTTAACTCTCCAATTCACACATCCTCTACCATGAAAACAGCGGTGACTCTACTCACAGAACAAGCACCCCAAATAGCTGAAGTCGAAACACAAATTAATCGACAAATAATTGTGATTCTTGATTTCGGCTCTCAGTATTCCGAGTTAATTGCCCGTAGAATCCGCGAGACTCAAGTATACTCCGAAGTCCTTTCCTATCGCACCACAGCTGAACAACTTCGTCAATTAAATCCTAAAGGAATAATTTTCTCCGGGGGACCTAGTTCGGTTTATGACCAACGAGCACCCCATTGTGACCCAGAAATTTGGAATTTGGGAGTTCCCATTTTAGGCGTATGTTACGGAATGCAGCTGATGGTGCAACAATTGGGTGGCGAAGTTGCAAAAGCTGACCGTGGTGAGTATGGTAAAGCATCATTGTTTATTGATGACTCAACAGACCTGCTTTGCAATGTCGAAGATGGCATTACTATGTGGATGAGTCATGGTGACTCGGTAACTAAAATGCCTTCTGGGTTTGAATTACTAGCTCACACAGAAAATACTCCTTGTGCGGCTATTGCAAATCACGAGAAGAAGCTTTACGGGGTGCAGTTCCATCCAGAAGTGGTACATTCCTTAGGTGGTTTAGCTCTAATTCGTAATTTTGTTTATCAAATTTGCGAGTGTAAACCCACCTGGACAACAGAGGCTTTCGTTGAAGAAGCTGTTCGCGAAATTCGCGCTAAAGTCGGTAACAAACGAGTGCTTTTAGCTCTTTCTGGTGGTGTCGATTCTTCAACCTTGGCGTTTTTATTGTATAGAGCCATTGGTGAACAGCTAACTTGTGTCTTTATTGACCAAGGCTTTATGCGTAAGTTAGAGCCAGAACGCTTACTGAAATTATTTAAAGAACAGTTCCACATTCCTGTTGAATACGTAAATGCTCGCGAACGCTTTATTACAGCCTTGGATGGTGTTACTGACCCCGAAGAAAAGCGTCGTATTATCGGGCACGAATTTATTCAAGCTTTTGAGGAAACATCCAGAAAGCTTGGGCCTTTTGATTATTTAGCTCAGGGTACTTTGTATCCAGATGTAATTGAATCTGCCGATACCAATGTTGACCCACAAACAGGGGAACGGGTAGCAGTAAAAATTAAGAGTCACCACAACGTTGGAGGATTACCCAAAGACCTGCGTTTTAAATTGGTAGAGCCATTAAGGAAACTTTTCAAAGATGAGGTTCGTAAAGTCGGACGCTCTATCGGTTTACCAGAAGAAATTGTTCAGCGTCATCCCTTCCCCGGGCCTGGTTTAGCAATTCGTATTATCGGTGAAATTACTTCTGAAAGGTTGAATATATTACGTGATGCTGATTTAATTGTTCGTCAGGAAATCAATCAACGCGGCTTGTATCACGATTATTGGCAGGCTTTTGCTGTTTTGTTACCTATTCGTAGTGTTGGTGTAATGGGTGACCAAAGAACTTACGCTTATCCTATTGTTCTGCGAATTGTTACCAGCGAAGACGGAATGACTGCTGATTGGGCACGAGTTCCTTATGACGTACTGGAAGCTATTTCTAACCGAATTGTAAATGAAGTCAAAGGCGTTAACCGAGTCGTGTTAGACATCACATCTAAGCCACCCGGAACCATCGAGTGGGAGTGAAGAAAACCCCACCCCCAACCCCCTCCCCGTAAACGGGGAGGGGGCTACGATTTATGATAAATATTTTCTTGATTTTAAAAATTAATACTATGTCTGTCTTTTTTGTAGCCCCCCTCCCCGCTTGCGGGGAGGGGGGTTGGGGGGTGGGGTTCTTTTATTACAATCTGTTGCCAAAGCTTATTTGAGTTGATTTATAGCTTGATGGTTCGACATGAATCAATATTCTGACAGGGGAAAATCGCTCTTCCAGTTTTGCTTCCACTGCTTCAGTAATCTCGTGCGCTCTGTCTACTTCTGTTGCTCCTACTATCAAATGCATTTCGATAAACATTTGACGACCAACTACACCTCGTGAGGCTATATCATGGCAGTTTATTACACCCGGAACTTCCATGACTATTTCATAAATAATTTCTGGTGCAATTGCCATTTGGTCAACAAGCCAAGGTAAGTTTTCTTTTAGTACTGACCAACCACTCCAAAATACCATCAATGCTACTGGGAAGGATAAAACTACGTCTAACCATTGGTAACCAAGAAAAACACCGATTAAACCAGCAATAACTGAGATAGTTACCCAAATATCGCTCATTGTATGCTGAGAGTCAGCAATTAATATGGCGCTACCGACTCGTTTTCCCACACCACGCTCGTAAAAGGCAACAAAAATATTTACCCCTAGGACTATTAGCAATAGCCATAATTCAGGTGCTGAGATTCTTACAGGGTTTCCACCGTTAATAATCCGTTCGATAGCACCTTGGAGAATTTCAAAACACGCAATCCCCAAAAACGCTGATATCCCTAAGGCTCCCACTGCTTCAAATTTTAAATGTCCGTAGGGATGTTCTCTATCGGGATAGGGAGAAGAAAATCTACTGGCAATTAACCCTAAAACATTATTTGCACTATCGGTCACGCTGTGCAATGCATCAGCTATTAAGCTCAGGGAACCTGTCCAGTAGCCAACTACCGCTTTTAGTCCCATGACAAATAAATTTAACAGCAAAGTTATGATTAAAACCTTGCGGACGATGCTCCGGTTATCAAAGGTCATAGAGGATTTACATAGAAGATTCTGTTACTTCTAATGTAAATCGTAAACTGTTAATTAGGTATATCAAAGTGTTACACAGTAAGGATTATATCTGGCGATAAGTATCAATATTACCTTGCTTTTATTGCAAGTATTTTTAATTAATTTATTTATTTAATTAATATAATGCTGATAAATGTAGAGACGCGATTAATCGCGTCTCTACATACAATTAATCGCGTCTCTACATACAATTAATCGCGTCTCTACATACAATTAATCGCGTCTCTACATACAATTAATCGCGTCTCTACATACAATTAATCGCGTCTCTACATACAATTAATCGCGTCCCTACCGTTTATTCAGGCTGGTGCTAGATTCAGCTAACATAGGAGAATTATCCATCTAAGACAGCAAATAATCATGCCAGCAAATAACCTCACACTTAACTTGGCTTGTGGTTCAGTCACTTTTAGTTTTTCACCCCAAGCAGCACAAGATTTAAAGGCATCGTTGGATTTATTAATTGAACGCCTTAAGGAAAACACGGCAAAAGCTACCACAGGTGGTGGTAGTAAGCCTGTTCCCCAGCGTCCAGTAGAATATCGCTACACAGGGGATGTGTTTCTAGAAGTTTTTTGCAACCCAAATATCTGGCCTACTCCTTTTGCAGCAAAAGTGTTGCTCACGATTCGCAGCACTAGCGTTAAGCTAACAACCGAAGCTGAGCTAACTCGCGTCATTGAAGATGTTAATCAGTATTTGGAGCAATTGGGGTGAGTTACCCCCCACCCTCAAAATTTACCGGAGCGGTAATATTGTCTCAAACCGCACCGGCATAAGTAATTTCTGGCATTTGATTTTATTTTCTAGTTTGTTTTTGCTTTACGCCACAAGTTGCACCCTACAATGTGGACGCTTGTTTGAAAAAGTTTATAAATGCTGACTCTATTATCTTGACTTTGAAAGAAATCAGAGATTTTGGACTGGAGACGCCAAAATGATAATAATTTATGCCCTAGTGGCACGCTTATTTCCTCTGTCTTCTCCTTCACAACCTACTCCAAATCCAAAATCTTAAATCAGAATTTGATTCGGCTGCTAATCGTTTTCCCATTCTTCCCGACCTATCAAATCCCCTATGCGATCGCGTAAAAGGAAATCGCATTTTTCTAATTCGCACTCGATGCAGACCCATTCCCTGGCTGGAATAAATTGGCAAAGCTTATAAATAGGCTGCTGTCGGCTGACTACTCCCTTTTGCACCAGTCGTCGTGCTTCGTCTTGAATCAGGTTAAGAGAGAAGTAATTAATTGTAGGCACCGTATTCACACTCATGGTTTGTTTACTCGCAATTCAATACGTAAGTAGTGTTCCCTCAATAGGCCAGTAACTAACATGGCAAAAATTAGCGCGTAGCTTAGGTTTTGTAGTTTACTATACGGAACTAATTCCATTTTGACGCTAAGCACCCTAAAATTATTTTAAGAAATGTTAAGAATGTCATAAATCTATGACATTTATATCTAAGGTATCAAATCAAACAGGATAAGTCAATTAAAGTTGACTAAATAATATAGCTGTGAAAATTATGTTGAAAAGCTTGTAAAACAGTGAATAGAGTTAGATAAATCATGATTGAAGTTGTGCTAATGGTTAAATTTGGAGATGTTTATATACAAACTGACTTACGTAATACTGTGTCTTGAGATACGGGAGTCATCAGTAAGTAAATAATCCAGAAATGTTTACAGGAGAGAAGTTTGTAAATTACTTCCACATATGGTGTTTAGCATAAGCTACATAAAACTCCCCGATAATTTTGTAATTACTTAAACATTCTCTTGGAAGATTTTGTTGATTGGATACAACCTAGTTTGAGCAGTTCCCCTAAACAGACATTTTCATTTATTACTTGCTCCTCTATGAAGAGAGTTAGATAATTTAGGTTAAGGAAATAATGCTATCTTCTAAGCGATTTATCGCAAATAATAGCAATATATATTACATACGTAACACTTAGTTGATAGATATGGATTACGTATAGACAACTAAGTATATTACGTAATGTTAAGAAAGTTAACTTATTTTTGGACATAAATTAACTATTGTAAAGATTTACTTTTGTTGTAACGTTGTCACAAGAACTGTAAATACGTGATAAATAGGCGAGTCACGGGTGGCAATTAGCCTGTTTAGTTCCACTTATAGGAATAGAAGGTAACCTACGTCTATTATCAAAATGTTTTCATAGCGGAGGATTTCACGCAATTTGCAGTTGTGATGTTGAACAAGATTCTTCACGTATACTGAACCGTTAGCTAAAGTTTGTGTGAACTAAATTATTTATTGCTTGCACCCAATTTACTGACTAATGCACCCACAAAAAACAAAAGCTTTGTATGCAACTGCCCAATTTGTAAATTCAGCATAGTGAAATATAAACGCACAACGTGTATTTACGTCTGTTTAATTGCTCACTCTTACCTTCGAGCAAAATGTTACATAAACTACAATTTAATAATTTTTCTATTAACAGTCATAGGCTGGGCATAAAACGAAACCCAACCTAGATTTAATATTTATGGATGGTTGTTAACAAGATGCTGTACTAGGATTCATCAGAGCTATCTTGATATTTATCATCAAGTGGATTTTGAACAGAACGTTCTTCTTGAATGCGATTTAATAGGGAAAGTACCCGATTACCACGCTCAATGGAACGGTCTTCAATAAACACGACCTCAGGTGTGCGACGTAAACGAACCCGTGAACCCAGTTCGCTACGAACATAACCGGTTGCTGATTTGAGTCCAGCCATTGTTTCTGTTTTAGCTTCGTCTGTGCCATATATTGACACATAAATTTTGGCGTGTTGCAAATCGCCTGAAACATCGACATCAGTAACGCTTACCATGCCAGAACCCACCCGGTCATCTTTAATACCGTTGAGCAACATTTGACTTACTTCCCGTCTGATTAGTTCTGCAACGCGGGATACTCGGCGGTCTGTAGCCATAAAAACATAGCCTCCGCGACTAGGATGTGCAAGTTCTAGTTAAATTAAATTGGGAGTAATTCCCGTTGTTTTAGTATAATTTTTATACAGGGCTTAAACCCAGCATCGCACGCAGGGTGAGACTAAGGAAAACTATACTACCAACAAAAAAGCCAATCAAAGCTATTAAGGTGACTGGATTTTTAAGCAATCGACCTAGTGGAGCAAAGGTATTTAAAGCTACTCCGATAAGAGTTGTAATAAAGTAGCGAAAGTAGCGTAAAACGTTATCCCAAAATCCGTCAAACATTTGAATTTAGACCGTTTTGTTATAGAATCTAGATTTGTTTTGATGTTTTTATTCTACTTAATTGTAATCTAAGTGGAAGGTAAATAACTAATTTCATATAAAATATTCTTCGTAAGTCAAAACGGATAATTTAGCGGCTTATTTATAGTTAAATGTTAAGTCAACTACCAAAGTTAGCACCACCTCGTCCATTTTTGAAATGGGCAGGGGGTAAAAGTAAGTTGATTCAGCAATACAAGCAATACCTCCCAAACATTCATGATTACAAAACTTATCATGAACCATTTTTAGGAGGAGGTGCGCTATTTTTTTATCTCCTACCGACAAAAGCTGTTTTGACTGATATTAATTCAGAATTAATTACAACTTATCTTTGTGTCAGGGATAAACTTGAAGAGTTGCTAGGTACACTCAAGCTGCATGAATTCTACCATAACAGAGACTATTATTATAAGGTGCGTGGAAATCCTGGTAGCACGGACGTGGAGAAAGCGGCTAGGCTAATTTATTTAAATCGTACTTGTTTTAATGGGCTTTATAGAGTTAACTCAAAAGGCGAATTTAATGTGCCATTAGGAAAATACGATAATCCGAAGATTTGTCAATTGGATATACTTGTAGCTGCGTCAGAAGCGCTACAAAGCTCGGTTATTGAAGAGTTAGATTTTTCTCATGTGCTTAAGCAGGCAACAAGTGCAGATGACTTTGTTTTTTTTGACCCACCTTACCATCCCATAAGTCAGACTAGTTATTTTACAGCTTATAGTAAACTATCTTTTAATGAACTTGACCAAATACGTTTACGAGATATATCTTCTAAGCTGGCTCTACGAGGGGTAAAAGTTATGGTGTGTAATTCAGATTGTGAATTTATTAGAAGTATTTATAAGGAAATTGATTTTAAAATTCATTTAGTAAAAGCGACGCGAGTAATTAATTCTAATATTAAAAATCGAGGTTCAATAGGAGAATTGGTGATAACGTCTTATTGAAGGAAGGGAGATAAAAGTATTTTAAATTGCGCTTAATTTTTTAGAAGATGAGCCTCACGCAAAGGCGCGAAGATGCAAAGTTAGACAATGTAGGGTTATTCTTAGTCTTTGCGACTTTGCGCCTACCCTGCGGTAAAACCTCCGGTTTAGGCGTGAGATTTTTAAGATATTTATAAATAATAGCTAACGATAAAATAATAATATAATTTTGAGAAGTCGCGAAGCGGGAGTGATTAGATATTTTGGCTATCCCCCTTGTATATTTTTCCCCGACTACAAAAGTTAACTATGTTATCAGTAATGACAATAATATTGAAAGTTTGTAGTTGACGGGGAAAGATAAGGAAGATTTTTTTAGCAAATGCTTTAACAAATGAGCCATTGATTAATAATATTCACTCGAATAGGATAAAGTCTAAAATTTCAAATAAGGAATTACGACTTTAGCCAGCTTGAGCCTCACTGTGTCCATTGCGGATAGACCATGCGATTTCTAAGAGTTGAGTCCAACGTTTTTGCAACTGTTTAGGAGTGCATTTAACAGCTTTAGCAATAGCTTGGTCGCTGTGTTTTGCGGCTTTCATTTGCAAAATTTGTCGTTGTTGCTCGGTGAGTGTGTTTACAAAGCCTTCCCACTGTTGAGCAGAGAGTCCCAATTTTTGTTCGAGTCCCGCACCTAACCACTGATGTACTAGTTCCCAGTGGTGCTGCTTGGCGAATTTTTCCATGTGATACTTAAAGCGCTGTTGCAAGTAGTCGCGCTGACGGCTGGTAAGACCTAAAATTTCGTCGATTTCGGGAGCAGACAAATCTTGGAGTTTTAAGGTTAAGTAGTCTACACAGTCTTTTTGACCTTGGGCTTCCAAATATTGCATCAACTCAGAAATAACGCGGTCGCGCTCGGACTCTTCAGCTATATCAGTTTTTGGTTGGGAAACTAACTGAGAGCGCAGTTGTTGTACTGTGGAGCTGCGTTGGTATGCCTCACCCTCTTCAGATTTAGCTCCTTCTACAGCCATTTCAATATCAACAGCAGTTTCTTGGGGTTGACGACGGGCAAAACCTTGGGCACGCAGTATAATCAGTTGCTGGTTGTTACCACCGGGTAAATTGATGCGGCGTTTTGCGTATTGTTCGGTGAACGCCATATACTCGGCTAATTGTAAGCGAGTGTGGGGGGTGTAATCTTCAGGCAACTCATTTTCCCGACGGAAAGCTTTGATACCTTCGATATAAAATGCTTGGAGAAAATCTTCGATTAAGTTGTAACGAGCTTGGAAACCTAAATCAGCTTCACCATTTGAGGTAACGTGACGGTAAACCATAGAACCCAATGTGCTATGTAATTCGACACGTCCGCGCTGGGAACCGAGTTTATAATAGTGTAAGCACTTTTGAATACGATGGCGTGCTAGGGTTAGCAACCAGGATTTAACTTCACCAGAATTTTGAATGCGGTAGCTCTTATCGCATATGCGCTCAACTTCTTTAGCAATGCGTATCGCTACAGCTTGTACCCCAGTAACGGTAGCCTTAACGTGAGGCTGTATTTCGTTATACAGCGTTTGACTAAATGTACTAACACTATTGCTATCGTTGGAAAATTCAACAGCAGGAACTTGGCAATTAACAGAAGGCTTGGTAGATTGTTCGACGAGGTTGGTTTTCATGACTGTTTTGTGGGTTGGTATCGCACCGTAACTACAGGGTAGTGACAGCTCTTGGCAAGATGTGACGCTGCGGAAGTTTTTAGGTTTCTCGTTTGGTCTCTCTTATCTCAATCGCTCTTCACACTTATGACTTTAGGCAATCCGCACAAATTACGGTTACCCAACTGTGTCGCTTTCTCGACCACCTGCTCGATAGTAACTGGCACAAACATAAGTACAATTACTTGAATTCGCCTCAAATGCTTGCTGAACAAAGCTTTCCCCCTGCATCAATTAGAGCCTCCAAAAGCTTTTAGTGTGTGCCAATTTCCAAATTGGATCTGGTCCAAGCAAAACTCAATTTCCTAAACCCACGCTTCGGCTTCTTCCCAACCTAAGCCTTTTCGGGTGATTGCTGGTTGGTCTCCAGTTAAGTCTAAAATCGTGGATACTTCATAAGTGGGTTCAATGCCGGAGTCCACAATTAAATCTACCCATTTGTCCAAACGGTCAAATAAATCCACTCGCGATAAATTGGGTTCTATATCCACTAACGGGGTCACGTTATCTACTTCGTCTGCTGGGACATGCGCTGATGTTGAAATTATGGGATTTTCTAAAGCCTCTAATAATGAGAGGCAAACTGTATTTTTTGGCACTCTAATACCAGTAGTTTTTCTCTTTGGGTGTTGCACAAGTCGCGGTACGAGCTTAGTAGCAGGTAGCAAAAATGTGTAAGAGCCTGGAATTAAACGTTTCATAATACGGTAGGCTGTGTCACTTACAATGGCATAAGTTGCCACGTTGGAAAGGGAGGGACACAAAAATGTCAACGGCTTATCATTTGCTAACTGCTTAATTCGCCGCACCCGTTCTACTGCTGACTTGTGATTTAAATCGCAACCGATAGCATAAACAGTGTCGGTTGGGTAGAGCATGACAGCACCATCTTTTAGTGCCTTTGTTATTTCTTCTATTCCGCGCTTTTGGGGATTATCAGGATGAACCGTTATGATTTTTGCCATAAAACAGGGAAGGATAAGGAAATGGTCTTTTGTCAATTGTCGGTTGTTAGTGGTCAGTTGTCAGTTTTCGGTTGACGGTTGATGATTGACGGTTGACGGTTGGCTGTCAACACTCACCAATTACCAATCACCAATCACCAATTACCAATTACCAATTACCAATTACCATCGACGAGCTTATGTCTGTTAGTAAAATCGCTTATATTCAATGCCCCACGGGAATTTCTGGCGATATGTTTTTGGGAGCGCTGCTTAGTTTGGGGGTTCCTGTTGAGTATTTAATTGAAAAACTTAATGCTTTAGGCATAGAAAGTGAGTATCGCTTGAGTTCTGAATTTGTCCAACGCAACGGACAGCAAGCGACTAAAGCGACCGTAGATTTGTTAGACCATCACCATCATCACGACCATCACCACCACGACCACCACCACGGGGGACGACACCTGCCAGAGATTGAGAAAATGATAATCCACGCGGGGTTACCACCAAGGGCAGAAGCTTGGAGTTTGGCCATATTTCGTCAGTTGGCTGTGGCTGAAGGAGCAGTTCATGGTATCGCTCCCGAAAAAGTGCATTTCCATGAGGTGGGTGCTGTTGATGCCATTGTGGATATTGTGGGCACTTCTTTGGGTTTGGATTGGCTGGATATTGATAGTAACGAATTGGGTTTACCTAAGCTTTATTGCTCGGAGTTTCCTACTGGTGGGGGAACTGTACGAGCAGCTCATGGTTTGATGCCGGTGCCTGTTCCAGCTGTGTTGAAATTGTGGGAAATGAGGGGTTGTCCTGTTTATAGCAATGGTATTGATAAGGAATTGGTTACACCCACTGGTGCAGCTATCGCTACAGCTTTAGCATGTGAATTTGGCGCTCCCCCAGCAATGACCATTAGGCAAGTAGGTCTGGGTGCGGGTAGCTTAAATTTACCGATACCCAATATACTGCGTTTGTGGTTGGGAGTAGCAACTGATGATGGGGTAGTTCATAAGGCTAATAGTGCTACGGATGTAACTCATAGCCATCACCCACACCCACATTCACATCCACACCCACACTCAAATACTACATCTCCTACAAAAACTACAAAATTTGTCGGCAGTAGTCCAAGTCTGGAAAATATTTCGGTGTTGGAAACTCAGATTGATGATTTAAGTCCACAAGCTGTAGGTTACGTATTTGATGCTTTATTTACCGAGGGTAATGCTGTTGATGTTTTTACTCAGTCAATTGGGATGAAAAAATCCCGGCCGGGAATATTGCTAAAAGTAATTTGTCATCCGGAAAATTTAGCTAAATGTGAAGCTATTTTATTTCGGGAAACTACAACTTTGGGAATACGACGTTTGACTCAGCAACGTGCTGTTTTACAACGCGAAATTCAACAAGTAAAAACTGAGTACGGAACTGTGCCGGTGAAAGTAGCATGGATTGGGGAAGAAGAAAAAAAATTTATTACAAATATACAGCCAGAATATGAAAATTGCGCTGAATTAGCGAGAAAACATAATATTTCTTGGCGAGAAATTCAACGATTGGCGTTACAAAATTGGCATTCACAACATGTGTAAATTCTAAGAAAACCTACCCCTAACCCTAAAGAACCCCACCCCCAACCCCCTCCCCGCTTGCGGGGAGGGGGCTACGAAAAATAGACTAAATACACAGAAATAACTGGAAAAAATCGTTGAAATCATTGAAATCATTGAAATCATTGAAATCGTTGAAATCATTGAAATTATTGAAATCATTGAAATCGTTAAATAATTTAGACCACTATTGATTTTTGATAGTACTTATAATTAATCATAGCCCCCTCCCCGTATACGGGGAGGGGGTTGGGGGTGGGGTTCTTTGGTTTCTTTGTGACTTAATTTAAGTTACGCTCTGTTGTTCTAGCAGCATTTTTGTCAGCGTTTTTAATACCTTCTAGAGGATTCCCAGCAGTTTTTTGTGCTGTGTCTTTAACGTAACCAGGAGCAGTAGAAAGATTGTCTTTAATATTGCCAAATCCTTCTTTTACTCCTCGAGCAAAATCGTCAGTAGTGTTGCCTGTTTTATCTTTCACGTACTCACTTTCTTGCTGAATATTGTCACCTACTTGTTCTTTGTCATTTAGAACTCGACGGACATTTCTTGCAACGTTAGAACTGCTGTTGCGAAGATTTTCACCCGCATTTTCTCTCAAAGCTTCAGCTTTAGCGTTCGCTGCATCTTCTTGACCCTTTGCTCTAGCGTCAACATCGCTAAAGTTATTCATTCCACCTGCAGGTTGATTTTTAACATCATATGCTTTGGTGGGGTCGTTACGTTTGATATAGTTATTAGAGTTTCCAGGAGGAGTTTGTGCTGTGGAAGAGTCAGCACATGCTTGTGTCACTAGTAGAAGAACCCCGGCTACAAAAGCGGTTAAAATTTGGGGTAGACGAATACTTTTTGCCCAGTTCATTATTCTTTGCATAATCTTACTCCTTGTTTTTGTTTACCAGTTTTCGGTTCTGTATGATTAATCGCAACTAGTTAACGATGCTTAGTTGGATTGGGCTTGAGTTCTGGTCTTTGACTTGCTTCTTGCCCTTTATCTTTTAGGAATGCTGAAGCTTCTCCAAAATTTTCTTTTACAGTTTCAATACGTTCTTTTACACGAGTTCCAACATCTGGTTCGCGCTGAATTTCACTACCTGGCTTTGGTTGAAAATCTTTTTCAGAGATAATTGGCATTTCTCTCTCTTTTTGAATCCTTCCTGCTGGTGTTTCTGCACCAGGATAGAGTAATTCTGATTGTCTATCACTAGTGGCAATCAACTGTTGTTGAGCCAGGTTTTTATTAATAGCCACTATATTAATACCTGCTGTACTATAAAGAGTACTTAATGATAATAATCCAGCTAAAAATGCAGCAAGTACTTGCTGTGGTAAGATTTTTTTCAAAAAATTATTAAGTCTGTTCACAAAGTCCTCCTTTTATTTGCTAGCAAAGCAATCACTTCGCATTTACTAATTTTGATAAGACAGCTAATAAAAGGTTTTATTAGCAATGGTCTAAGCATAGGAAAACAAAAGCGAACAGAACCTCTAACGGAAGTCTTATTTTTATCCTACCTACAGGCTAATATTCTCTAACTCTAGAGAGATACTTCCTTCTTCCTTTGATAAGCGGCATAATATTTGCAGTGTTCTGCCTGCAATAGGTTGGATGCATGTTTAACGGTTAACCACCAACATGAAAAAGCAAATTTTACGCTGGGTTATTTTAGGTGGAACTCTAGTTTTTTTAGCGAAAGCTCTAGAGCAACACTGGCAAGAAGTCGCTAACATCAGGATTGATGGTATTGGTTGGGCTATTTTAATTACTGCTACAGGTGTAACTTTATTAGCACATACGTGGGCTGGTTGGATTTGGACTTGGGTGCTAGAGGATTTAAATCAACCTGTTGATTCTTTGGTATTCATCCAAGTTTACCTGAAAACTAATATTGCTAAGTACTTACCAGGTAATATATGGCATCACTATGGGAGAATTTTGGCAGCCAAGAATGCTAATGTAACACCTAGTGCTGCGACTTTAAGTGTATTGCTCGAACCGCTATTAATGGCAGCAGCAGCTTTGATAGTGGTTGTGTTATTTGGTGGTCAACTAGCTACAGCTAATACAGATTTTACGACAAAAGTACTTCAAATCTTGAGTTTGATAGCAATTCTTTGTGTGATTCATCCTCGCTTTTTAAACCCAGCTATTAGTTTTCTACAGCGATTAAAAGCAAAAAAAAGTACCAATCCTACTGAGCCTTCAACCCCTATTACCAGTTTAGAACGTTATCCGCTACGACCATTGTTAGGAGAATTAGGTTTTTTAGTTTTACGAGGAAGTGGATTTATTTTAACTTTGTTTGCTTTGAGTCCTTTACACCTGTATCAAATTCCTTTGCTCTTTGGTGCTTTTAGTTTTGCTTGGTTGGTGGGATTTGTTACTCCCGGAGCACCAGGAGGTTTAGGTGTATTTGAAGCTACTATGATATTTATTTTACAAAATCACTTCCCCCCCGCTGCGGTAATTAGTGCTATTGGTTTTTATCGCTTGATTAGCATTTTAGCTGAAACCACAGGTGCAGCTTTAGCTTGGCTAGATGAACATTGGGTTAATTATTAAAAACATACTTTAATTACTATTAATTATTCTCAAGTATCTGTTTTTTTGTATATATTAACGTTCTCCATCCATTTTTAACTGAGAAAACAAATGGTAATCATCTAAATTTAAATGTGGATTATATATTGATGCTTTTTCATTACTCATACTAATCAAGTTATATTCAACATTCTCTGCATAAATTGCAAATGTAATATTAAAAATTTCTATGAAATTTATTACCCATTTACATTCATTTTCAGGATATTGATTATAGTAATTAATTAAATCAGCGATTCGTAATTCTAGATGGCTACGGACATTTTTGCATATCAATACTACTTTCAGTAATACTATCACCATCGTTAGAGGATTTCCTTGAGAAAGCAGTAATACAAATAATGGTGAAGGTTCCTTACCATTTTCTGTTGTTAAGCAATCAACTACTCGATTACAAGTTCTCAACAACAAGTCTTTGTTAATAACATCTTCATGATATTCGGGCTTCCAAGAAATTAATTTATCTGACAACTGCTGCTGCAAAGTTTCTACAAATTCTTGTTGCTGTACAGAAAATATTAAATATTTTTGCAAGCTTCTTTTGAATTCTTCAAATGTTTGAGCTTGTGTTTGTTTCACAAAAATATTGGCAATATTTTCATAACTAAAAACCCCTTTTTTAACCACAATTGATTTTATTAAACGCAGTACATTATCTCCCAACACAGTGGGATTTTGATAGCGGCTTATGTTAGATGTTGGGGATTGAGACCTTGCAATATACATCGCTAAGTCAAATTTAAATCTATCTTTCAATTGTTGTGAGAATTTTCTTGCCGCTTCTTGCTGTTCTTTGGGATTATTCTGATTTACAGCTTGACTTAACAGTAAATAAGAATTATAACGGCTAGTCCAATGAATTTTTGAATACTCTTCTTGTCTGCTAACGAATAACTTAATTTCTTGGTAATCTTTACTAGCAATAAAATTTTTCAACCAAATTTTGTATCTATTAGCAGTTTTTGAGGAAGAAGATAAATGTAAATGACTTTTATTATTTTCAAATAAATTTACTAAATCTTGAATATATTTATGTTTTCTAACGCTTTCCCAGTTATTAATTAAGATATAGCAGCAACGTTTGAGCGTGTTGCGAAATTCCTGCTCATCTTTGCTGGAAAAACAACCGTATATTCCCGGTTTAGACTTAAAATCAACGGAATCAAGTTTGTCTAGAAAAACACGCTTAAACTCTTGTAATACATCCTCTGGAGGCCATTCTTTTACAACTTTTAATAGAAAGCTGTAAATCTTATCCTGTGCATTTTGCACATTTAAGCGGCTAGAGTCGGATGTAAAAAGATGCTTATTTCCCTGACTAGTTGATAAGCTTTTAGTGGCCATCCCTGTTATAAAGACCAACGAGTTTCTGACTTATATTCTTATTAGCTTAACTTATCGCATAGAAGTATCAATATATTCTTCAAAAAATCAGTATATTTTTCACTGAATTTTAATAAATTGCCGATTTTCAGTATTAAATCTTTAAAATTATCAGTATTTTCTGGGGGACTTCGGATGGGGAGGATTTTTTGCTCACTTCTCCACATCAAACCCCACCCCCTCCCCGTTAACGGGGAGGGGGCTACGACCAATAATGAATAATTAATCAACTTCTCGACAATACGGAAATCAAACTATTATTACTCTTTTTCGTAGCCCCCTCCTCGCTTGCGGGGAGGGGGTTGGGGGTGGGGTTTTCAGTTTTTATTAATGGGGGTGAAGGGACTTGAACCCTTACGACATTTTACAGTCAACGGATTTTCATTCTTTCGCAGCTTTCGCTACTGCACTAAACTTTAGCCTTGATTTAGGCTTTAAACTTAGGCTTTAAGAATTGGACTCTCTCTTTACCCTCGGCTTTACGTTAGGGTAGTTCCCGTCGAGTCTCTGCACCTTCCAAACTAGTCTTTTCGCATAGCCTTTTCGCGTAGTTTTTTTGCGATTAGCTAATTGACTGATTTGGCTTGGCTCAGGATTGCCTTGTCTGTGACAAAATTTAGTCCCAGGTTTAGGTTTCCCTGAATTTGAGAACCTTCACTTGCAGGATTTCTCTAGCAAGGCCCAGTTTTCTAAGTCCGTAGCGTCTACCATTCCGCCACACCCCCAAACATGTTGGGCTTTTATTTAATTTTCCCAGGCGGTTAAATGCCTTCTATATATTTCACCATCATTTACGTTTTTTGTCCAATAAATTTCAAATAAATTTCAAAAATTTTTTTTTGAGGGGATTTTTCTTGGGTTTGAGCTACTCTCCAAGCTTAAAAGCCAAATCCCGGTTGACCATCAACAAACGTTATGATAGTCATCGGTACGGGATACTTCCCTTCAAATAGATGTTCGCCCTATTATAATAGGGCACGCTCTTTACAAGTCGAAATAACTCCGAGAAAATAATTATGCTTGTACCTCTAGTTTATCTGGCTGTAGCTGGAGCTTATTTGTTAGTCATACCAGTAGCTGTTTTAGGATACTTAAACCTACGTTGGTATACTTGTGGCTCAATAGAGCGCGGCTTTATGTATTTTTTGGTGTTCTTCTTCTTCCCAGGTCTGTTACTTTTATCTCCGTTCGTTAATTTACGACCCAAACAGCGGAAAATACCAGCTTAGTTTTTGGCAATGGTTATTTAAATTGGTAGGTCATTATTCAGATGCGACGCATTGATGCACTTGGAATTGGTTTAGGCGTTTTTGTTGCAGGTGGTTTGGTTTATGTCATCTTGCAAGTAGTTGGGTTGGATAGCGCTAATGCTGGAATCTGGAGCCAAGCTTTACTAGTTGCTGGGTTAATCGGTTGGTTACTGACCTATGTTTTTCGTGCGGTGTCAAAAGATATGACCTACCATAAGCAACGTCAAGATTATGAAGAAGCTTTTCTGCAAAAACGTCTGGATGAACTCTCTCCAGAAGAATTAGCAGAACTTCAAGCCAAAATTGAACAAGAGGTTGATTGATGACTCCTCGCACGTGAAACCCCACCCCCAACCCCCTCCCCGCAAGCGGAGAGGGGGCTAAGAAAAAACAATTTTTATTTTTTATTTTGGCTATCTTCATGTTCATCTATCAAAATCGTAGCCCCCTCCCCGTTGACGGGGAGGGGGTTGGGGGTGGGGTTCCATTTACAGGGACTAATGTCAACCGTCAACTGTCAACAGTCAACCGTCAACCGTCAACCGAGAACAAATGACCGCTATTTCCGAACGCTTCCAAACCCTTGCTCGTAACCACGAGTGTGCCTTAATTCCATTTATTACCGCTGGAGACCCCGACCTAGAAACCACTGCTCAGGCTTTGCGGATTTTAGACAAAAATGGGGCTGACATTATTGAGTTAGGGGTTCCCTACTCTGACCCTCTAGCGGACGGACCTGTTATTCAAGCCGCTGCTACTCGTGCTCTACAACGAGGGACTAAGCTGGAGTCTGTTTTGGAAATGCTACAGTCTGTCACTCCCGATTTGCAAGCTCCGATTATCCTATTTACTTATTACAATCCAATTTTGCACCGGGGTGTGTCTAAGTTCCTTGAGCAATTGGTTAATGCGGGAATTGCCGGATTAGTTGTACCTGATTTACCCTTAGAAGAAGCTGATGTACTACTTGTTCCTGCGAGGGAAATGGGAATTGATGTGACTTTATTGGTAGCTCCCACTAGTTCCTCCCAAAGAATAGAAGCAATTTCTCGTTCTTCCCAAGGGTTTATTTATTTGGTTAGCGTGACTGGTGTTACGGGTATGCGTTCCCAAATAGAAACGCGAGTGTCTGATTTACTTAAACAAATTCGTAATACTACTGACAAAGCTATAGGCGTAGGTTTCGGTATTTCTGAAGTTGAGCAAGCAAAACAGATACGAGATTGGGGTGCTGATGCTGTAATTGTGGGTAGTGCCTTTGTTAAAAGGTTGGCAGAGGGTACACCCCAGCAGGGGCTTACTTCTGTTGGAGAATTTTGTCATAGTCTTAAGGCTGCTATCACAACTAAATAGGTAAGCGCAAATACTGACATACATGAGATTGGTAAATTAAATTAAAAAAGTGTAACAGACTAGCTTTTTAAACCCTAGTCTGGTAGACAATTTGACCGAGATAGTCTTGAATATATAAAGCAGATATCAAGCAGTATAAAACTAACTGATACTGAAACTTCTGTTTGGATGTTTATGTCAAACTGAGTAAGCGATAATATTATGAGTGTGAGAGTGATTAAATCACAATTAAACGTAGTTCCATCCCAGTGTGGGGGCAAAGGCTGATGAGTGAAAGTATGGCATTTGTCGGTGGCGTCACCGTCGCTGGTCTGGCGGCTTTGTTACTGTTTAAAGGAGCTGGTACTCCTATGCAACCGAACATAGCTCTTCCCCAGCAAATTCCGTTTATGCAGCAGCCTGCGATGACTCAACAGTATCCTGGGCAATATCCCGTTGGGACGACAATCCCAGTAAATCCCAATGACCCATTGCGTACGGAAAATGAAAAGCTGAAAACGGACTTTGCTAACCTGCAAAAGGAGAACGAGCAGCTGAAATACCAGTACCAGCAGCTCCAGTTCCAATTCCAAAGTTATGCTCAGCAAGTTCAAGCAAATGCGAATGCGGCTGCACAAGTACCACAACCGCAGGCACAACCACAGCTACCAACACAATCATCCCAATCATCTACAAGTCCTTGGTGGTCTTCAGGTATAGTTTGGGGAGTTGGAGGTATAGTGCTGACTATTGGTGGTGGAATTGTTGTAGCGGGTGTCTTATCTTTATTTTCAAATAAGGAACGTCCAAACCGTACTGTACAAGTTATTCATCCTTATCCCAATCAAACACCACCTTTGGCTCCTGTACGTAGGGCTGAGTTTTTGCCACCACGTGTGGAAGTTAGACGCGCTCAACCAGCAGAATACGACGATTATCAATAGTACAAAAAATTATATTATCCTTAGGGACAAAGCAAAAGGTGGCAATTATCCGGTGTGATAAGGATAATTTGCTACAGATACGCTTTTCCCTTTGATTATTATTTTTATTGTTTTTCAATTTTTCCTTAATCAAATAATACTATCAAACACTCGTAACAAAAAAATTATTACTATCAAAGTTTCAAATAATTTAGAGTCCTTACATGCAAGGTCTCTAAAAAACTGTGTTCATATTTAACTTTCATACAAAAAAATGTCAATAGATTCGGTATGATGATTGTGGTTTTCGCCTATTACAGAAAAGGTGAAGTATAAAGTATAAAGAATGAAGTAAAATTCACTGATAAATACAAGAAGTTAAACCTCTAGAAGCTTAACTTTGCGAATATGCAGTAGTCTGTACTGAGTATCAAGTATTCATTTTGGGATTTAGTCTTTGCTTCATTCTGAAATTTTGCCACCCTCACCTTAAAAATACTTTTTGAATACAATGCCAAAAACTAAGTTAATCAGTTCAATACTTGCTAGCACCGTAGTTATATCGTCCTTCTTCATTTTAAGTGGAGATAATGCTCAAGCACGACGTCGTCAGATTCCCTTGTTGGAAGCAAAATGCGTTAGTAGTGGTTTAGGTAATGCGAGAGAGCAAGAGCAAAACGTCTCTATTGGTAGAGCTGTTTATACAAGTAAATTTTACATAGGTTCTGGTACTAATTCGGCATCGATGACTTGTAACATTAAGCCAGATAAAAGTCCCGAACCTGTTTTCAAAATTTTCAACTTAGGATTTGGAATGCGGGATAACAGCACAAATAGTCCCCCAGTTCAAGTGAGGGTTTTTCTAGACGGTCAACTTGCTGAGGCTACGACTATAGCGCCTATGCAACAAAAAACTGGAGCGTTTGATGTCAGTAACGTAAGCAATGTTTCAATCGAAGCAACCTGTACTAGTCGCGGTCAATACTGTGACCGAGTTTATTTTTTCACCGCTAATTTGGAACCAAAAGTCCCAGTACAACCAAAGCCTCCAGAGCCAAAGCCTTCAGAAATTCAGCCTCAAGTAGAACCAAAACCTCCAGAAAGTCAGCCGAAACAATAATTATTGATGTATCACAGCAGTTTTCAGGTAAATTAGACCACGTAGACCTAACCCCCCTACCCCCCTTCCCTACAAGGGAAGGGGGAAATAAGTGTGGTTCATTTACCTGAAAATTACTGCAACTTGTAGAGACGCGATAAATCGCGTCTTTTAATTACCAATCACCAATTACCAATTACCAATTACCAATTACCAATTACCAATTACCAATCACCAATCACCAATTAATTTTTGGGAACTTGTGGTTTAGGATTGTTCTTCTTCTCAGTTGGAGATTCCGGAATAATTTGTTTCTCTAAATTTTTGGCAGCTTCCTGAAATAATGGGTCAACTTTATCTCTCCAATATTGAATATTGGGCATTTTTTCTGGATTGTTTTTATAATCCATCACTTTATTCCATTGACCATTTTCTACCGCTTTGTTGACTTCGTTAAAAAAACCTTCCGCTTTCACCCAATCTTTTTGCCATTGGGAAGCCATTTCAGTTGTTTGTTGGATTCCGGTCGAAGCATTTTCACCAACTGACTTTAATAGCTCAATTGCACCTTGTAAATCACCTGATTCATATTTTTTCTGGGCTTCTTGAACCACTTTGGCAGAATCTTCAGCGGGTTTTGCTGATTCTTCTTTAATTTCTGGTTTGACTTCTGGTTTTGGTAATAATTTTGGTTTTGGTTTTGCTGAAGAATTACCTGAAGAATTAAATATATTGAATATAGAAAAGGGGCTTTGGTTTTTGTCTTGATTTTTTTCTAAAGATGGATTTACTCTTGGCTGTGGTTTAGGAGTTGGACGAGATGCTATTAGACCTTTATCATCAACAGTTTTAATCGCAACACCTCGGTCACGCAAGCAAGATTTCCATTCTTCGGGATTTGCGATTACTTGTGAATCTACCCAAGCTGTTTTTTGGGAGTCGATTCTAACTTCTACCCAACCCCGTTTTGTCCGTTTACCTGTGACTTCAAAAGCAGTATTTTTATTAATTCTCTGCACAATTGTGTCAGAAAATCTTGCGGTTGGTTCAGAACGAAGATTGGAATTTCCTTCTACCATTGCCATACAGAATCTTTGTTCTGCATTGGTATTAGCAAAATTAAAAATATTGAAATTAGAATTTTTTATACCTGTAACTATATTTGTGGCAAAAGCTGCGGCTCCAGCAGCCAAAGCAACACCAATTAATAATGGTAATGGGTCTGGTCGATAAGAGTCTTTACGTACTGGCTTAGCAACAACAGGATTTTTTGGTGCAAATGCAACTGTTTGTACTGCGGAAGGTGTAGAAGGACGACGAGCTGCTACAGGTGATGTCACAGGCGCTGAAGGTGTAGCGTATTCTTTTACACCAGCATTTGCCATAACAACACCAGAAACAGAATTTAACGCTTGTAATGCTTCGCTTGCTGTTTGGTAGCGGTCTTTGAAGTGGTAGCGCACCATTTTATTTAACACCGTCACCAAACGCGGGCTTACGGATGCTAAATGTTGCCAGACGATTTCGCCAGTGTTAGGGTCTTCACGCAAATCTGTCGCAGCTATACCTGTTAGGGCATGAATGGCAATAATCCCTATGGAGTAAATATCACTGTTAGGACGAGGTTTACCTTGGGCTTGTTCTGTTGCCATGTAGCCTGGAGTCCCAATTGCTACAGTAGCTGTGGATTGTTTCAGGGCAGTTAAATTTGAACCCAGTTGTTTGACTGCACCAAAGTCTACCAAAACTAATTTATTATCGGAAGCGCGACGGATAATATTATCTGGTTTAATATCGCGGTGAATCACACCTTGAGCGTGAACAAATTCCAAAAGACTCAGAAGCTCGTGCAACATCTGAATCGCTTTAGCTTCTGTCCAACGATGACCCGACACTAATTCATCGTCTAGGGTACAACCCTCAATAAATTCTTGCACCAAGTAAAATTCTTGGTTTTCATCAAAGTAAGCTAGAAGCCTAGGAATTTGGCTGTGGCTTCCTAATTTCTCTAAACTTTCGGCTTCAGTTTGAAATAGACGTTTAGCTGTCTCAAACATCTTGGGTTCAAAGCTAGAAGGTTTCAGATGTTTGACAACGCAAATAGGATTCCCCGGTCGTCGTGTATCCTCAGCGATGTAGGTCTGACCGAATCCACCCGTTGCTAAAACTCTAATAATCCGATAACGATAATCTAGAACCTTGCCAATCATAATCCCTCCCCAGTTTTGACACCCAATCTACAGGATGCTAAATAATATATATCTCCAAGCGCTGGTACATGAAATCCGCTATGCTTGGAAAAAGATTGCCATTAAAAATGTTTTTTAAGTAAAAACACTTGTAACTTTTTATTCAAGTAACAGTTTTATCTCCAATGCCACCAAGAATAATTAACTCTGTAGCATGGGAACAGGCTGAATTGCTCATGCAACCCGCTTTTATTCGTGTCGTTGATAATATCCGCAAGCAGCTGGATGCTTCTGCTTGGACAGGGACTTACAAGGACGTACTAATTTGGCCTACAAGCACCTCTGATGAAACCAAGGCGATGGTGATGAGGCTCACGCAAGAATTAGAAGCCGCAACACCGGAACAAGCAGCGCAAATCCGAGAAACTCTTGCTCAATTACCAACGCCCCATCCAGGATACCATTTATGTTTGCAGCGTCAAGAGCAGCAAATTCATGTTGATTTATGGGAACTTTGTTATCAAGTTTGTTTTTTAGACTACACTCCTGAGGTTGATAATGCTGTTGATATTGATACTAGCTTAATTGATGAAACTGGTGATGTAGATTGGCAAAAATTAGACAACAAAGTTCGGGGGTTAGTGGACGAGGTGTTCGCTAAGTTACCGGAGTAGGGAGTGGGGAGTGGGGAGTTGTTCGTGGGGAGTGGGGAGTAGGGAGTGGGCAATTACCAATTACCAATTACCAATTACCAATTACCAATTACCAATTACCAATTACCAATTACCGATTACCAATTACCAATTACCAAAATTTATTATGTCTAAACCCGCAATTGATAATAAAGACGCAGAAGCCATTATTGCCGCACAACAATCTGTTGCTGTTTGCGATCGCTCTCATTGGGGACGGATAAAAGTGTCAGGTGATGACCGTCTCCGGTTTTTGCACAACCAAAGTACTAATGATTTCCAAAGCCTCAAACCTGGTCAAGGTTGTGATACTGTTTTTGTTTCTTCCACTGCTAGAACAATTGACCTCGCAACCGCTTATGTGAGGGATGATGCTGTTATCCTGCTGGTATCTCCCAATCGTCGCGAGTTTTTGATTGAGTGGTTAGATAAATATATTTTCTTTGCTGACAAGGTTGAGTTGGCTGATATTACAAATTATACTTGTACCTTTAGCCTGATAGGGCCAAAAAGTCATGGAATAATTGAAACACTCACAGCAGGAGAACTGACAGGAAAACCATACGGAAGTCACCAAGTATACACAATTTCCTCTGCTGAGGGAGTACGTATTGCGGTTGGTAGTGGGTTGGCTTCTCCTGGATATACGCTGAATTTCCCTGTTACAGATAAAGAGGTTGTTTGGCAAAAACTTTTAAAATTGGGTGCGGTGGAAATGAGCGAAACCGCTTGGGAAATGTTGCGAGTGTTGGAAGGTCGTCCTGTCCCAGAAAAAGAATTGACTGATGATTATAACCCTTTGGAAGTTGGTTTGTGGCAAACCGTTTCATTTAGCAAAGGTTGTTACATCGGACAGGAAACGATTGCTCGCTTAAATACTTATAAAGGAGTAAAGCAAAATCTGTGGGGAATCCGTCTGAATGCGGCGGTAGAAGCGGGTACTATGATTACTATTGGGGAAGAAAAAGTCGGTAAAATCACTAGTTACACAGAAACTAATGATGGATATTTCGGACTGGGCTATATCCGTACTAAAGCGGGTGGTGTGGGTTTGAAGGTTCAGGTAGGAGAAGCAGAAGGGGAAGTGGTAACTATTCCTTTTGTTTCTCACGAATACCCAGCTTGATTAGGGAGCATCCCATCAAAATCGAATATAAACAGCCTCTTCCTTATCCCAACCACTCCCCTGACAAAATTCATCTATCCAAGAAGCAATAGTGCTGGCTTTTATTGGGGATTTGTTGACTTCGTAAGCAACCTTATCTGTTTCTATATCCAAAAGTTGACCTTCGCTTTGTTCTTCGATAGAAACTAGAACAGATTGTGCTATATGACTGTGACCAGAAAGATTGTGATTTGAACGGCTTTTATTTAAACGACTGTTGCTTAAATGGTTTTGATTTGTATGGCTGTGATTTGAATGACCATTGTTTAAATAACCATTGCTTGAATGACCATTGTTTGGATGACTTTGCTTGGAAAAACTTTGATTAGAAAAATTATCTGGTATTACCGTTGAATCAACGGTTTTTTTTTGGCTTTCCGCTACTAGGGGAGGAACTGTGGCTGATGGCTTACTTTTATTAATGCCGTTGTTAACAAAGTGAACCGGAATAGCGACCGATGGCATTAACTGACCACGATTTTCCACTTGATTTTCTACTTGATTTACCACTTGGTGGCTGGTAACCACATCTGGGGGTGGGGTGGAAACTGGACGAGGTACTAAGGTTTCAATCTCCCCTTGAGGCTGGTTTGTTATGGTCGGGGTTTCCGATTTTTCAGTATTTAAATGTTCCTCAGGATTAAAATTTAGACCTAAGGCATCAATAATTTCATCAGGATGATTATTTAAATCCAAAATTAAAGGAAACATATCAGTCAGTTCTGGTTCCAAAACAGAGAGCGTCGCTAAAATGAAGCTGGATAAAGGGCGACGTTGACCTTTATACGTTCCCCAAATCCGCATTTTCACTAACCAAGACCGATTGGTTTGGTAATAATTTATCCATTTTAGTTTTAAGGATTGACGCAGCTGCTGTGTATTCATGTGGAATGTATTACTGAACTTAACAGAGTCGAGACTTTAACTTAGTTTTAAAAAAAACTTACTACTAAAAAGTCTTATCTCTGGACATGAAACCGATGATAAAGCATCTTTGTCACTGGTTGACCACATAATAAATGTTTCTCTACGATAGAAGAAACCTCGCTTGGTTGTAAGTGAGCGTACCAAACCATATCTGGTAACACCAAGACCATCGGGCCGTTACCGCATTGTCCCAAACAGCTACTACCTTTTACCTCTACACCTGGGACGGGTGACGCTTCAAAAGCAGCTAAGACTTCTTTTGCTCCCTGTTTGCGACAAGTGCGGTTTTGACACACTTGTACGCATTTTTCGTTGTTTGTCATTTGTTAATTCAAAGCTCAAAACTTAAAACTTAAAACTTAAAATCTAAAACTCTACCGAAAGTCCTTTCGAGGCTAACCATTCGGAGTTAAATATCCGCGATTGATAACGAGAACCGCTATCACAAAGGATAGTAACAATAGTATGTCCTGGTCCCAATTGTTTTGCTAAGGCTACTGCTGCTCCAACGTTTATTCCTGTGGAGCCACCCATAAATATTCCATCTTTTCTAAGTAATTGATATACGACTCTTAGTGCTTCTTGGTCATCAACACGTATAGCATCGTCAACAGGTATATCTTCCATATTAGCTGTTATACGGCTGTTACCAATACCTTCCGTGATGGAGTTTCCTTCGGATTTGGCTTCACCTGTTTTGAAATAGCTGTAAATTCCACTACCCATTGGGTCGGCAACTACGCATTTTATATTAGGATTTTTTTCTTTGAGAAACATGGAGACTCCTGCAAAAGTACCCCCTGTTCCGGTTGCTGCTGTCCAAACGTCTACTTTACCGCCGGTTTGTGCCCAAATTTCTGGACCTGTGGTTTCGTAGTGAGCGAGACGATTGGCTAAATTATCAAATTGGTTCGCCCAAATGGCGTTTTCCATCTCTGCGGCGATTCTACCAGAAAGCCTGACGTAATTGTTGGGGTCTTTGTAAGGTACAGCAGGAACGGGACGAACTTCTGCTCCCAATGCTCTCAAGGCGTCCATTTTTTCTTGAGATTGGGTATCTGGAATAATTATCAAGCATTTGTAACCTTTGGCGTTACAAATATGTGCTAGTCCTATGCCTGTGTTTCCTGCTGTGCCTTCTACGACTGTACCACCGGGTTTGAGTATTCCTCTTTTTTCTGCGTCTTCAATAATATAAAGTGCTGCTCGGTCTTTGACGGAGCCACCGGGATTTAAATATTCGGCTTTTGCGAGAATTTCACAGCCTGTTTGTTCGCTAAAGCTGTTTAATTTAATTAGTGGTGTGTTGCCTACTGTGCCTACAAAGCCGTTCTTGATGTCCATTTTAAATTTACCTGTTTTCGCTTCCTTATAGAAATTCTTACTTATTGTGGTGCGAGATTTTTATATTTTCTTAAGGTGAGCGTGCTAAGTGGGGAAAATCTGGGGTTTTTACCAGACTTTGCTCATATTTAGTACGAACCCAGGTAGTACTGACTCACCACTAATAGTATCGGGATTATCTAAGCATTCTTCCTCCATCCCCGGACGGTAAATATAAACTTTGCGCTCTTGACGGTCAATTAACCAACCGACTCTTGCTCCTGGTTCCCGCATATACTCTTGCATTTTTTCTTTTAAAGGTTTGAGTCTGTCGGAAGAAGACCTTAGCTCGATGATAAAATCTGGGCACAAAGGTACGAATTTGTCTTGCTGTTGTTGGGTTAAACTATTCCAACGTTCTAATTTCATCCAAGATGCATCGGGGGAACGGTCTGCACCTGTTGACAATTTAAATCCAGTGCTGGAGTCAAAACAGATACCTGTACCGTCTTGTTCTGACCACACCCACACTTGACCAAAAATGTTTCCTCCTCTATAACCTGTTGTTCCACCTGTTGGGGACATAATTGATATTTCTCCATTTTTATTCCGCTCGATGCGATAATCGCGGTTCACTTGACAGAATTCAAAAAATTGCTCGTCTGTCATTTGTAAATTATCTGGCATCTGTAAAAAAATAGGTGAGGTAAACATAATTTTTTCCTACGCATACAATTACTATAGAAGCAGCCCAGTAACCCGAAAGAAGTAGCAGTTGGGCTATTAGGCATAAATAAATATTAGCTAACATCTGGTCGTCCCCAGCAAAGCGAACCCCACCCCCAACCCCCTCCCCGCACGCGGGGAGGGGGCTACGATTTAATTAAATATTGGTATCGTTATTATTGATGTGTGTGTACGCAGCTAGATAAATACTTTAACCTTGTGAAATAACGAAGATATTTTCGTAGCCCCCTCCTCGCTTGCGGGGAGGGGGTTGGGGGTGGGGTTTTCTTGGGGTTGGGGGTGGGGTTTTCTTTGCGTTAGGGGTGGGGTTTTCTTGGGGTTGGGTAGAATTTCCTTCGCGCTTTAAGTATTTACCCTAGTATTTATCGTCTTTACATTTATTTTTTCATCAAAACTTTCCGGAACACAAATTTATATTTCGGTATCTACTATCTCAGTACTTTCCTACCTGCACTAAAACCAATAATCAACCAAGAATATAAATATGACATGAATAGTGATTGCACTGAGGCAATCATTTTTTTTAGTAAGTTAGGTTACAGATACTGTGCTAGTTAGTGCTAATAGCGGGGTGAATAAAAATGAAATCTCCAGATGAATATGACGAAATGATGCAACGCATTGAGCGTCAAATTAGGGAAAAAGAAACCAAGCACGTAGTCCCAGAAGAAAAAAAGGAAGAAACTAAAATCCAAGAGGTAAAGTTTTATAACACAACCAAGCATGAAACCGAGAGTAGCGGTAAGTTATGGCAAAAAAAAGCTGTTATCGGGCTTAAGTTATTTGGTCTCGCAGTTGTTGCAATTGTAGCTGTAAGAGTTGCTTCATTTGTGGCTGGGGCTGTAATCATAGGAGCGTTAGTATTTGTAAGTTACAAATTATTTTTTGATAATAATAAGTAAATAGGTCAGTAAATTTTTTATTAGGAAAATATCATCATGAGTAACAGAATCGAAACTGATAGTTTTATTAATGATTTAGAGCGTGTTGTTAAAACTCGTTCTGAGGTAGCAGATTCTTTAAGTCAGCTAGCAAATATAATTGCTAATGCAGAAATTGCAGGAGATTCATCCTCAGGTAAGCTTAGTTTAGAACGAGATATTGAAGATATTAAAGCAGCTAGTAAAAATCTCCGTACGGGTGTTTTCCGTCTATTAGTTTTAGGGGATATGAAGCGGGGTAAAAGTACTTTTTTAAATGCTTTAATTGGCGAAAGATTATTACCCAGTGATGTTAATCCTTGTACTGCGGTTTTAACCATTTTGCGTTACGGTGCAGAAAAGAAAGTTTATGTCTATTTTAATGATGGGAAAAATCCCCAAGAATTAAGTTTTGATGAATTTAAATATAAATATACAATTGACCCAGCGGAAGCAAAAAAATTAGAGCAGGACAAAAAGCTTGCGTTTCCTGATGTTAGTCATGCAGTAGTTGAATATCCATTAGCACTATTGGAGAAGGGTATTGAAATTATTGATAGTCCGGGATTGAATGATACGGAAGCAAGAAACGAACTTTCATTGGGTTATATCAACAGTTGTCACGCAATTTTATTTGTGTTACGAGCATCTCAACCTTGTACTTTAGGTGAACGACGTTATTTAGAAAATTATATCAAAGGACGCGGGCTTTCAGTTTTCTTTTTGATTAATGCTTGGGACCAAGTAAAAGAATCTTTGATTGACCCCGATGATGAGGATGAATTGAGGGAATCAGAAGAAAGATTGCGGCAAGTTTTTAAAGCGAATTTAGCTGAATATTGTGTTGTTGAAGGACAAGATATTTATGATGAGCGCGTGTTTGAAATTTCTTCTATTCAAGCACTGCGTAAAAGATTAAAAAATCCTCAAGCTTCTTTAGAAGGAACAGGTTTTTCTAGTTTTATGGGAGCTTTAAATACCTTCTTAACTAGAGAACGCGCTGTTGCAGAATTACGACAAGTTAGAACTTTGGCTAGAGAGGCTTGTAATCATACAAGTGACGCAATTGCGAGACGTATTCCTTTACTTGACCAAGATGTTAATCAGTTACGCGAAAAAATTAATTCGGTAGAACCGGAATTTAATAAGTTAAACGGTATCCGCGACCAGTTCCAAGGAGAAATTTTTAAAACTAGGGATAATCAAGCGAGAACTACTGCTGAGTCTTTCCGAAATTATGTTTTAAATTTAGGTAATACTTTTGAAACTGATTTTTTACGTTATCAACCAGATTTAAATGTTCTTGATTTTCTCAGTTCTGGAAAACGCGAAGCTTTTAATAATGCATTGCAAACAGCTTTTGAACAATATATTAGCGATAAATTTGCTGCTTGGAGTTTGAGTGCGGAAAAAGATATAAATGAATCTTTTACTCAATTAGCCAGAAGTGCTGCACAATATGGTGCATCTTACAGCCAAGTTACCGATAAAATTACCGAAAAATTAACAGGAGAAAAAGTCAGAGTCAATAGCTACGCAACCGGAGAAGATGATAATTCACCTGCTTGGGCAAAATGGGCTATGGGATTATTATCTCTAACAGGAGGAAATTTAGCTGGTTTCGCAATGGCTGGTGCGGGTTTTGATTGGAAAAGTATTTTGTTAAACTACTTTACAGTAATTGGTGTAGGTGCGCTAGTCGCAGGTTTAGTTAGTCCTTTTCTAATTCCTATTTCTGTAACTCTGCTTGGTTTAGGTGTAGGCTTTTTACAAGCAGACCAAGCTCGGAAGCAGTTGGTAAAAACAGCGAAGAAAGAATTAGTTAAATATCTTCCGCAAGTTGCACAAGAACAGTATCCGGTTGTTTTGGATGCTGTTAAAGAGTGTTTTGATGCTTACGAACGCGAAGTTAGTCAGCGAATTAAGGATGATATTGCTTCTCGCAAGTCGGAGTTGGATAATTTACTTAAACAAAAGGAAACTCGTGAGGTGAATCGCGAAAATGAATTTAAGCGTTTGAAAACTTTACAAGAGGATGTGCTGATACAAATTAAGAAAATCGAATCGGCTTATAGTAATTTATTGGCTTACTACAGTTAAAGAGACCTAACCCCCCTACCCCCCTTCCCTCCTAGGGAAGGGGGGAAATAAGAATTTAAAAAGAAATATAAAAAAAGGAATATAAATATGAATGAAAATTATAAAAAACTATTAAATGCTCTTAAATCAGCCTCTATATTATTACAACTAGATACACATTCATCATTATATAGAGATGTAAATTCTATTTCTACTTATCTTGCAAATCCTAATTTTAGAATTGCTGTATTTGGTCCTTTTAATCATGGTAAATCAACTTTATTAAATGCTATTTTAGGAAGTCGAGCTTTACCAATTGATTTGATTCCCACTACTGGTGCTGCGATTACTGTTAAATATGGGAGTGACTTACGAAGTAGAGTTGTGCTGAGTGATGGGACAGAAATTTATCGCAGTGGAACTGATGTTTTAAAACAATTTGCCATACTTGATGGTGACAGACGGATGCGAAATGATGTTACATCTGTCGAAGTATTTTGTCCTCATTCTTTGTTAGACAGAGGTGTAGAATTTGTAGATTTACCGGGAACAAATGATAGGGAAGAACAAGATAATTTAGTCAAAGAACAATTATTGAGTGCTGATTTAGTTATACAGTTATTAGATGCTCGTAAGTTAATGACTTTAGGAGAGCGAGAACATTTGCGTGATTGGTTATTAGAGCGTGGTATTAAAACAGTTATATTTGTAGTTAATTTTCTAAATTTATTGGAACCTGGAGAACAAAAAGAAGTTTATAACCGTTTATTATTTGTTGCTGAAAGTTTTCGCTCGGAATTACCACGTGGTTATAGTAATTTATATCGTGTTGATGCTTTACCTGCTTTGCGTGCAAGACTTAAAGGTGATGTTGCAGAAGCTGCAAGTAGTGGTTTAGCAACTTTTGAAACTGCATTGCAAAATATTACAGGAATTCTTAAACAAAATCAAGTTGGTGTTAGTTCACCACGAGTACAAGCTATAGCATTGCAATTACAAAAAGCTTTAAAAATTAAATTTGACTCTATAAATCCAGAGATTAAAGCTTTTGATGATAAACATAATGCAAAAATTGAGATTAAAAAACGAGCGGAAAAAATAATTAAGCAAGGATTTAATGCTAGTATTTCTAAGTTACGGGATTGGTTGAATATAGAAAATTTGAAAACAAAATATCAATCAGATGCAACAGTAGCATTGGTACAAGATAATTTTCATAGTTGGGAAAAAGACGTTTTAAAAAAAGAATTATCTGACTTAAAAGTTGATATTATCAATTGGTTATCTCAAGCATACGAATTTTTCCAACAAGCAAGACCAGAAGATTTATTAATTTACTTTCCTAGTACACCACGGATTACTCTACCACCAAAGCCAAGTGGTACAGAAGATTTAGGTGATGCTGGTTCCCTTGCAGTCGGTAGTGGGATTGGTTGGTTATTAGGTGGGCCAGTAGGTGCTGCAGTTGTTGGAAGCGTATCTTATTTATTAAATAAGCAATTACAAAAACAAGAAGAAAATACTGTCAACGATTCTTATCATCAACAAGTTGCTAAAATTTGTATTGATGCTATGGATAATTATTTAAGTGATTTTAGCCGTCAAGCTTTATTAGTTTTAGATGAATATGAGAGAAAAGCAAATGGAGTTATTTACTTTCAAGTCGATAAAGAGCCATTAGAAATTACTCAAAAGCGAGACGAGTTAGAAAGATTACAATATGGTTTGCATTACTTAAATCAACAGTTGGAAACAACTTTAAAAATTACTATCCCAGAAGAGTTAAAAGTTGAAGCTCCGACACCAAGGTCTACAACAAATACTCATGCAGTTTATCGTCAGCAAGGAGCAGGAGTAAAAGAACATTTAGGAACAAAAACAATCAAAAACCCACCACCATCTCCCTCCCCATCCTCCCCATTTTCTCCATCTTCCCTCCCCACTCCCCCATCTTCTCCCACTCCCCACTCCCCACTCTCCGTTCCCAAAAAAGAAGACCTAGAAGTAAAATTTAATGCTTGGGAGTTGGATGAAGAAATGAAACGGATGAAAGCTGAAATGAGTGTTCCTGGTTATAAAATTCCTAAAGCAAATCAGAAACAAAATCAAAATTTTAACCAAAACCAAAACCAAAATCCAAACCAAAACCAAAATCAAAATCAAACTAATAAAGCACCTAAACAAGGGAAAAAACAATCAGAACTAGAAAAAATTGCTAGTGCTTACGCGATTTTGGGATTGAAAGACGGTGCTTCGGCTGCTGAGCTAAAAAATACTTATCGTCATTTAGTTAAACAATGGCATCCTGATTTGTTTGTCAATCAACCAGAAATGCTAAAAAAAGCTCAGGAAAAAATGCGTACAGTGAATCAAGCTTATGCTATTTTGTCGGAAATACTATAATTGGAATATATCAATTTTAATTAATAATCAGCCATCAAAACAGATAAATTGCCCGCTAGAGGAACATTTTGACTTTTTAGCTCAGTATCTAGCTCAGTAGCAAAACCAATAGGAAAAATAATGCTCAGCAGTCTTAAAGAACTAATAGAAGAGCCTGAACTAGTTGATGCGGATGACCCAGAAGAAAAATTTACTACCAGCGGTGTGAGTTGGGAGAACTATGAGACACTGTTAGCCAAACTACAGTATAGCTCTTATTACCGTGTAACTTATTTGGATGGGATATTAGAAATTGTGTCACCGTCAAAAAGACATGAATCGGCAAAAACAAGGTTTTCATTTCTTTTATCGTTTTACCTGTGGAAAAAAAAGATTAGGCATTTTCCCTTTGGGAGTACAACCTTTAAGAACAAAGCCAAAAAAGCAGGTGCAGAACCTGACGAATGCTATTGTTTATTTGAAGAAAAAGATGTTCCAGACTTAGCAATAGAAGTAGTTTTTACTAGTGGTAGCGTAAGCAAGCTAGAAATATATCGACGGCTAGGGGTTCCAGAAGTTTGGTTTTGGCAGAGTGACAAACTTAAGCTCTACCACCTACGAGATAATTCTCAAAAAGAAGAAGCTGATATTTTTACAGACACCTACGGCTATGAAGAAATTACTAAAAGCGAATTGTTACCAGAGTTAGATATTGCTTTGCTTGTGCGATGTGTTTTGATTACAGACTCAATTCAAGCAAATGATGAATTTGAAAAAAATATCTAGTTTACAATAAGAGGATGTTTGAAAAGTATCCATATTAACAAAGAACCTAACCCCTAACCCCTTCCCTTGTAGGGAAGGGGAATAAGAAAATAGAGCTTTCAAAACCTCTCTATCTGCTTTATATAAAGGCTTTTAACCCCCCTTCCCTCATAGGGAAGGGGGGCAGGGGGGTTAGGTCTCTGTGTCTTATATTATACTTTTCAAACATCCTCTAAGGCTATTACCATCGAAAGAGCATACCTGACTAATAAGATTTTCTCCGGTTTGTACCAACTAATCCACCAACTGAAGAATAGATAAGTATTATCGGTGCTATTATAATCATCAGAAGTCCCCAGTAAGAATTTACACCATATGTTGCTGAAGGTAGAACAAAATAATAGAACCAAATTGCATATACAATCGACCAAAAAATACCCCAAAATAAAGCTCCTCCACATCCTTGATTCCTATTTGATGAATCATTCTTTTTTTGGTGTGGATCTTCAAATATTAAGCCTCCCATTCCTCCAATTAATCCAATTCCAAATATATGTGTAAAAAGGATGAAAAAGCTTTTAGTCGTTTTATACTCCAAATGAGGTAAAACAGCAAGTAAAGGCAAAGGAAATAACCATAATATCCAAAAACGAAACCAAAAATTAAATCCGGTTTTTGAAGTATTCATGTATTATATAATCTATCTTAATATTGAGAGAGTCAATCTATTATTTTTGTTGTTTGTGATTTCAGTTATACAAAATTTCCCATTCATTGTCCATGACTTAGATGAAATCAATTTATTCACTTCAAGGGAAAATAAAGCAATTTACTTGTAAGTATCTAAATACAAGCTTTTGTGAGTATAGTTTACCTATAAGGATGAGATAATCGTTGTACAAAATTGAGATGCTCCCATTCACTCTAGCATCCCGGCTAGTTTTTATAATTTCCATTACCAAACTTTACTCATTTTTAGAAAAAATCCCGGTAAGACTGGCTCACAACTAATAGTTTCGGGATTATCTAAACATTCTTCTGCTTGACCAGGACGATAAATATAAACTTGACGATGTTTACGGTCAATCAACAAACCTAATTGCACTCCTGGTTCTCTCATATACTCATTCATTTTGTCTTTTAAAGGGTCAAGATTATCGCTTTTTGACCTTAGTTCAAGTACAAAATCCGGACAGATGGGAGCGAATTTTTGCTGTTGGTTTGGAGAGAGAGCATTCCATCTTTCTAATTTAATCCACGATGCATCAGGAGAGCGTTCCGCACCTGTTGATAGCGTAAATCCAGCGCTGGGACTAAAAGTTATACCTGTACCATCTTCTTCTGACCATACCCAGAGTTGACCAAATATATTACCTTCCCTGTTACCAGTTTCCGAACCTGTGGGGGACATTATTGATATTTCTCCAAGTTGGTTCCGTTCAATGCGTAAATCACGATTTTCCTGACAAAAGTCGAAAAATTGCTCTGATGTCATTTGCATTGATGGGGGAATTCGCAGTACGAGGGGGAAAGAAATCATGTTAATACCCTAAAGGTTTTAGCGCTCGCTAACTTTATTTTATGCTCGTCCATCAATTATCTTTTGGCATAGTCCTGCCTAATAGAGAGCGATTAAACTGCCCTGATTCAACCCAACGGAGCACGCTTTAACCAGCCAAATTAAAAATCTGTTGCGCGGTAAGGTTAAATTGTAGGAAGGTAGGGGAGACAATCACATCACTGTCTCTAAACGTTGTTTTTACATATTCCCCCTCAATTAGTTCGTATACAAAGATAGTGCGTTGTTTGGGATAGCCGATAAATTCACGTCCACCCAAGGCAGCATAATCTACAATCCAGTATTCGGGAATACCCATAGCTTCATAATCACGACGTTTGTCGTAGTAATCGTCCTGCCAATTGGTACTAACAACTTCTACTATTAATTTGACCGAAGTCGCGTTTTGAATAATTGACTCACTCTCCCAGCGTGTCTCAGTGCCAATAGTTTCTTGATTCAAAACAATGATGTCCGGTTCGTACCCAGCCTTGTCGCGGAAAGGTTTAACAATCGATTCTCTAGGTATTGTCCAAATGTCGGTTTTATCCATTCTATCAATAGTTGTAAGCAACCTTCCGCCGAGAGAACCCGCTAAATTTGAATGCTTCCCCCTAGGTTTTGGCACCTCGACAATCACTCCATCATATAATTCGTACCGGACTTCCGAGTTTTCTGGATACCATTCAATAAATTCATCAAAGGTATATAATTTTGGTTCGGTTTGTGCTTGGGTCATAGTAACAACCTCCACATAAATATATATATATTTGACTTTAACATCGAAGAAAACCAACGCTCAATTGCCTTACCTCACCCCGAACCAATTTCAATACTGCTCGGTTAACGAATGTAGCAATAAATGCGTATTCATCTCTATTTTTCCTTACGAGATTTCCAAATAAAAAAAATGCCCAATGTAGTGGGAGCGTCTCGCTCCCTAAATGCATATAGCGGGCAAGATGCCCGCACTACAATTAGACAATTTATTTCTTGGAAGACTCTACAACTATTTACTATTAATCCGTAAATCAATTTTTTGTAAATTACCTATAATCAAAGAACTTCTAACAAACCAAAAAGCAAAAAATAACCCTCTCTCCATTATAGAGAGAGGGCCTGGTAAATAAGCTTTTTACTTATTAGGTTGAGGTGTCATCCGCAAATAAGGCTTGACTTCCTCATAACCCTTAGGAAACTTCTGCTTAAGAACTTCTGGGTCTTTTAAGGAAGGGACAATTACAACATCGTCACCATCTTTCCAGTCAGCAGGAGTAGCCACGCTGTAATCGTCGGTTAATTGCAGCGAATCAATTACCCGTAAAATTTCATCAAAATTACGTCCTGTGCTGGGAGGGTATGTAAAACTCAGACGTAGTTTCTTTTGGGGGTCAATAACGAACACCGAACGCACTGTCACGGTAGCAGCTGCGTTAGGGTGAATCATATCGTAAAGTTCCGAAACCTTACGGTCTGGGTCTGCCAAAATTGGGTAATTTAGGGATGTGTTTTGAGTTTCTTCAATATCCCCTACCCAACCTTTGTGCGAATCTACGTCATCCACACTTAAAGCGATCGCTTTCACATTGCGCTTATCAAATTCTGGTTTTAGCTTAGCGACGGTTCCTAATTCGGTCGTGCAAACTGGAGTAAAATCAGCTGGATGGGAAAACAGTATTACCCAACTGTCACCAGCCCAATTGTAAAAATCTATTTCGCCGTGTGTAGACGCTTGCTTAAAATCCGGTACTGTGTCACCTAGACGAAGAGCCATGAGAGATTCCCTGTACTCAAAAAAAGAGGCATTTGTGTTCTAAATTGCATAATGACACAAAACCCGGTTTTCCGATACAGCTTTAGCTGTTTGCAACAAAATATATCATTTTGTCAAGATTTGTGATGGTTATCAATAAATTTTGCGTAGGCTTTAATAATTTCACGGCCGATAGCCTCCCAGCTATAATGCTGTAAAGCATACTGCTGAGCATTTAACCCACGTTGTTTTCTTTCTTCTGGGTTTTGCAAAGCATCCCGGATGACCAGACAAAGCTCTTTTACATCCGTCGGACAAACCCATCCAGAATTGCTATCGCGTATTTGGGGATAAATATGTACCTGGTCAGAAATCACAACAGCCGTACCTCTGACCATCGCTTCCGCAACAGCAATCCCAAAATTTTCGTAATAAGAAGGTAGTACAAATAAATCAGCCGTTTGCAGCAGAGCGGATTTCAGTTCACCCGTAACAAAACCTGTAATAGTCGTGTTTGTCTGTAAAGGAGAATTTTGTATTTGTGTTTTGATTTGTTCCACGTAATCTGTATCTTGAGGATTTCCCCCAGCAAGAACAAAATGGAACTTTAAACCGGATACTAAAAGCTTCTCCAACGCAGGAATTAGTAAATCTAACCCCTTTTTTGGGTCAACCCGTGACATAAACAAAACTAGCGGAACATCAGAAGGAATACCAAATTGTTGACGGACGAGATTCTTGTCCAAAATTTCTGAAGCAGGAATTACCCCCAATGGAAGCACCAAATCTCGTGTAACAACTCCAAATCTTTCTGATATTTTAGCTTCTTGTTCGCTAGTAAAATGAAGAGCAGCTGCACCAGCTATATTGGGACGTTCCAAAACCGCAGTATAAAGTTGTTTTAATTGCCGCTTTTTCCGTAAATCAGCGGGGTCAAGAGTGCCTAAAGGACGTAGAATATAAGGCAATCCTTTTTGACGGCAAATCCTAGCAGCAAAGCTACTAACAGGAGAAAACAAAGCATGAATATGAGCTAAATCATACTCATGAGCATGACTATTTAACCACTGTAATAAATCCAGAGAAAATTTGTAGCGACGAAATGGGGAGCAGCGGAAGTAGATTACTTCATATCCATCATAACCATCTTGTTTGATGGGTTTATTTAAAGGTACATCCAAAGGTTGTTGACCAGTATCACCATTACTATCAGTTGTAATTACGGTAACTTCTACACCTAGACTTGCAAGTGCAGGAGCGAGTCCTAAAATCATTTGACTGGGACCACCGTAAATTAAAGATATTGAAGGAATTATTTGCAGAATTTTCATTTTTGTTAATCATTCGTTCGTCAATCCACCAATTACCAATTACTAATTACCAATTACCAATTACCAATTACCGATTCCCAATTACCAGTTCTTCATAAAATTCTAATTGCTGTTTCGCTAAAGCTTTATTAGTATATTCACACATAGCTTTGGTGTAACCCATTTCACCTAAGGTATTAGCGAATGCGGGACTGTCTATTAATTTAGTTAGACAATTAGCAAGTTCTTCTGCATTTCCTTCTGGGAAAGTTAAGCCAGAATTACCTATGACATGAGGAATTTCACCAGAGTCGGAACCAATCACAGGTATTTGACAACCCATTGCTTCAATTAGTACATGACCAAATTGCTCTTTCCAACCAACGGAAGTCATGGTTTTAAATTTATAAGTTGTTTCCGATGGTAAAACCAAAGTATTCATAAGATTGATATACTTTGGTACTTCATCATGGGGAACGCTTTCGATTACTATTACTTTGTCTGTAATATTGTTTTCTGCTGCTTGTTTGAGTAATTCTTCTTTTAGTTCACCACGACCAAGGAGTAGTAACTTCCATTTTTTATTTTTAATCTTGCTATTGGCTACTGCTTTTAATAGTGTCATCAATCCTTTTTCTGGTACAAATCTTCCGACAAAGCCGATAACAAATTCACCTGAATTAATCCCTAGTTTTGCAGCTAAGTCTGGTTGTGGTGTTGGTTTAAATATTCGCTCATCTATACCTAATTGCGGCATAACTTTAATAGCACCTTTGTAACCGCGTTCGCGTAAAATTTCTGCTCCATCTTGGTTACCAGAAATAATGCCGTGGCTGCTATTTAGGTTATATTTTTCTAGCAAGGAAATAGGTGGCTTTAATTGGTAAGGTAAATTCCACCAGGTAAAAAATACATTTTTAGCTTTGAGTCCCAAAAGCTTATTCAAAAAAATCATTTGCGAATAAGCTAATCCCCTTGAACCTTGTTCTACTTGGATAACTTGGGGTCGAAATTCCTTTAATAAAGATATGATTTCGCTCCCAAAAGTCAATAAACCTTGGTGATTTTGACTGAAATTAGAAATTGGAACTATTTTAAAGCTACCTTCATCTCGGTATTCTGTTTCAATAATTTTGTTTTGTACTCCACCTGGTTTCCATCGTTTTGGAACTACTACTGTTACCTCTATTCCTGGTTTTAACTGTGATAAAGCGCGTAGTTTTTCACAGTTCAGGTCTACTATATAAGTGTGACTAGCTACTAATATTTTCATAATTGCTAATGGGTAATTGGTAATAATAAGCTGGTAAATTACTGGATGCAGTTGCACAGTTATATAATATTAATAATGAAATTTACCCAAAAAATTATTTGCTTTGTGGGGTGGGCATCCTTGCCCGCCCGTTTATACAAATAAAATATAGAAAAGGAATAGTGTTAGTTATATTGCTGCCTAACTAACTTGTTCATCTAAACGGGTGTAAGTTTGCCCGTCATTCCAAGCTGATTGAATAATGGTTCCTAATGCTTTGAGAAAACCTAAGGTGTAAAAAACAAAACGGGTGGCAATTTTGATTGGGGAACCGCTTTTGTGACATGGGGGACGACCAAGAACGTGGCAATCAAATAACCGTGCATACAGTCGTAAAGCTTGAGATATATTGAGGTTTTTCAAGCCCAATAAAAAGTGGTTGTGGTAAAAGGTTAACTGATATTTTGTGGTTTTTGTACTGATATCATGACATCCACCAGTTTCTTCTCCTAAATGCACTAAATGAGCTTCTGGGTCATACCAAATTTTGTAGCCTGTTTGCCGCAGTCGCAAACAAAAATCTGATTCTTCTCGTACTGCACTACCGCGAAATCTTTCATCAAAATGTATTCCGTGCTTGGTAAAAATTTCGCGACGGAAAGACATATTACAACCCCTCGCTGTTAACACTTGTTGGGGTTTAACTGTATGTACTAAGTCAATATAATACCAGGCTATTCCTGGGTCCATTGCTTGGGGAGGTAAATATTCTATTTCTTTATAGTTTTTATCTCCCTGAGTTTTGCCAACAGCTGCATCTGACAGTTTCATTCTGTCAAAAACTCTTCCTGCAACGGCACCTACATCTGGCTTTTCGATAAAGTTTTTCGCGTGAGCAGCCAAAAATCCTGGCTCTAATTCGACGTCATCATCAATAAATAAAATTATTTCTCCAGAAGAACGTCGCACAGCATAATTTCGTGCTCCAGGTAAACTAGCCCAATTAATCTTAAACCACTTTATTTTTTGTGCATTTGCTTGTTCTTGCAAAAAAGCCTCAATCTCTGGTTTATGCTTGGCTGTTTGGTCTACTACCAAAACCTCAAAGTTTGGATAGTCTTGCTTAATAACATCTTCAATACTATCGCGAAGTGCTTCTTCACGACCGTAAGTTGGTATAATTACTGAAATTAAAGGAAAATCCATAGAGTTATGAATAGGGAGTGGGGAGTGGGGAATGGGGAATGGGGAATGGAGAATGGGGAATGGGGAGTGGGGAATAAATTAAAAGATGAAAGTTATTCTTCTTTCTTATTTGTTACTTCTTCCTTTTTCCTCCTGAATTGTTTTCCTCCTCTTCTGCTTTTGCTTGTTGTAGTCTTTCTACTTTGTCAATTTCTGGTAATTTCAATAGAATTCCTGCTGCAAACCAATAGTAAACTGCCACTGGGTCTACATCCAGTGGATAGTAATATGTGTTGTAACTAATAAACAATATAAACACCCACATCGACGCTGCGTAACTGCGGAAATTACGGTTTTTTATCTTTCGATAGGTTTGGAAGCAAATAATTGTTAAACTCGTTACTAATGCAATGAATCCGAGCAAACCGACAATTCCCACTTCGTACATCACTTTGGGATAGTATGTTTCTACTAACCTAGTCTCACCCAGGGCACGTGCTGAGTTTGTTGCACGACCTAAACCGCTTCCGATAAGCGTATCTGCGGCTTTCCAGCTTTCTTCAAATTGCTGTACGATGAAGTCTTGAGGTGGAGAAGCATTCCAGCGACTGATAAAGCTATCTAATCTTTCTTGTACTAGTGCTGGATTACTAGCGACAGCAATAAAAATTACTAAGGCTAATCCCCCAATTACGGGGATAAATTTTTTCAGGTTGCCCAGCTGACCAGTGAGCAATAGTAGCAGCACAAAGCAAACTGGAACTAAAGCTAAAGCAATTCGCTGTCCAGAAATAACTGCGTTTATGAAAACTGATAGCAAAGAACCAAAGCCGACAATTCGCCATAAAATTGAAGGGTCACTAAAACCAGTGGCAAATGTAAAAAATGTACTGGAGATTAGGAACCATGCCCATTGCCAAGGAGCTACAAATGTTCCTGGAAGCCGAATCATTCCTTGGCTAGGACTGTATACTAAAGAACCACCAACAAAACAGCGGGCTTCAAGTGTTGCTTTAAACAAGGCAGAACCAACAGCATTTCTAGTGCCTTCACATATTCCTACCACGAGCATCATGTATTGAACAACTCCCAGGATGCAGCATATTAGTATCATGGCTGTCTGCATCCGGGTTATTAAAAGAAAATCTTTTTTGTTGCGAATTAGATAATAAGTGCAACTAATTAGTGGTACGTAGCCCAAAAATACCTTTAGTCCCAAAATTCCCATTCCCAGGGGTATTTCTTTGGGAGGTGGTTCCATTAATTTGGGGGGAGGTGGGTTAAACTGTTGTCCACCGTTAATGAATAACAGTGTCATTATGCAACAGGCTAATAAAATATACAGTGGTGTTTTTATTCCTTGGGGGATAAGTAACGGTAGCCGTTGCTTGCTGCAATTTTGCCATAGTGCGACCAAAGCAGGAATGTAGAAGCCGTCTTTGGATAACTGAAGAATTGGGCTATTTCCCAGCAGATAAACGACTGTCCCACCAAAGGGAACGTAAATTATAAAAGCGAAAAGTGCTTGACGGGGATATTTGTAGGAGAGGGCTATAGCTAGAGTACCTGCTACTGCTGGTGCTGCTATTTTGGGTCCCCCAACGAAAAAAAGAATTATCCCTAAGAAAAGACCTATAGAACCAGCAGTACCAATTAAACTGGTTAATTCTTTTTTTGCTTGAGCTGCTTTACGTTTTTCCGCAAGCCTTTCCTTCAAACTCAGAGTCGGTACTTCTGGTTTGGCAGTTTTTTTGGATTTTTTTAGCTTTTTTGATTTTTTGCCTTTGCTCTGCAGTTTCATTCAGTTCTGGTAGCTGAGTTCACATTGTTTATCTTTTAACCTATTTTGATAGGAGAAAAAAATGTCTAAATGCTAGCAATTCTTTACCAGAACATTGGAATATTCACCTAAAAGACCTAACCCCCCTACCCCCCTTCCCTATGAGGGAAGGGAGGAAATGCGATATTTGTGAGAATAAAAAAATATTTTTATATGAAATCTTAAACTAATCATAGCCCCCCTTCCCTCGCAGGGAAGGGGGGTTGGGGGGGTTAGGTCTTTTTACCCCAAATGTAGCTGTACCACAGAAACCAATTCCGTTGTCCAGTATTCAACCATTTGAGCGTCTTCCGCTTCCACCATTACCCTAATAACGGGTTCTGTGCCTGATGCGCGTACTAACACTCTACCAGCATCACCCATCGCCTCTTCTGCACGGGCGATCGCAATTTGAATTGGTTGGCAATCTTTCCATGCCATGCGCTTAGTGCGGTCTTCAACTCGGACGTTACGCAGGAGTTGGGGGTAGGTTTGGAAGCTTTGGCTAACCATATCCCCTAAGGAATTACCGGAATATTTAACCACAGTAGCTAAATGCAAAGCAGTTAAAAGACCATCACCAGTTATCCCATAGTGACGGCATAAAATATGGCCAGATTGTTCACCACCGAGCATTCCTCCAGTTTGAGACATTTCCGCTTGGACATACTGGTCACCAACATTGGTGCGTATCATCTGACCACCAAGTTTTTTCCAAGCGCGTTCAAAACCTAAATTAGCCATCACAGTGGTAACAATTAGGTTGTCAGGTAATTGTTGCTGTTGCAGTAAATGGCGTCCCCATAAATAAAGAATATAGTCACCATCGACGATTGCTCCAGTGTTGTCTACCGCTAAAGCACGGTCAGCATCACCATCGAACCCAACACCAAAATCAGCATTATTGCTGATTACAGCATCTCGCAAAATTCCCAAATGGGTTGAGCCACAATTTACGTTAATACGATTGCCATCAGCTTGATTATGCAAAGCAATGACGGACGCTCCCATATCAGTAAATACAGAAGGAGCAACACCAACAGCAGCACCCCAGGCTAAATCCAAAACAATTTTCATTCCTTGGAAATTTATACCCTGACTTTGCAGGGGCTGCTTTAAGGCTGTAGTATATTCATTTATCAGTTCCGGACGAAAATAATATCTCCCACAATTGTTGACACCACCAGGAACAAAAGTTTCTCCGCGCAGTCCGGCTTCAATTGCGGCTTGCAAAGTCTTAGACAACTTAGCGCCATCAGCACCAAAAATTTTAATACCATTGTCCTCTGGGGGATTATGGCTAGCGGAAATCATTACACCGCCAATAGCATCGCTAGCGCTAGTTAAATAGGCAACGCAGGGAGTGGGACATAATCCCAAATACCAAACCTCTAGCCCCGCAGCTGTTAACCCAGCACTCAGAGCCATCGCCAGCATATCACTGGAGTTACGGGAGTCCTGACCAAGAATAATCGGTCCGACTTGAGCCGCATGACTCTGCAGCACAATACCAGCCCAAAAACCGACTCGCATAGCTAAAGGCGCACTGAGCAAGTCACCAACCTTACCACGAATACCATCTGTACCAAACAAAGGAGTTGTAGGTAGAGCAATTAAGCCTAGCCCAAAATGATTTTCAATACCTTCATTTAAACCATCTGCATCGGTCGCAGAATACCCATTAATGCCACTTTGAGTCCGATTTAAAGATGAGACCATAATTTTTTTTTAACACTCCACACAGTCAAACTGGAGAATAACACTTTTACAATTTACTGAACAATTCCGCCGCGATACTTTTTTATCAGGAAAATTACGTTTTTCTTTATAAGTAAATATTATCTATGATTCCACTCTCTTTAAGTGAAATTACTGATAAGATAGTGTGTATAATTTTTAAGATTGAATGAATGAAGCAAATAAAATAACAATTTGTTAACAAAAAAATATTTAAAAGCAGCCTCAAAGATGAAAAGCAAATTTAATTTTTGTAAACTACTATCGCCACAAATCAAGTATTCAAGGTACAAAGGAGGCTGTGTTAAGAAATACAAAGACATTTACTTAAGAAAATGTAATAAAAATTCTCAACAAATCGATATATTGTAACGTTTTAGTGGCCTATTTTTAAGCCATTTCTAAGCCATTTCTGGATTAGACCCATAAGTAGACTATAAAAAGTTGGGATTCTCATATGAGCAGCGATTTAGCAAGCAAACTACGTATCGGTACCAAAAAAGCTCACACAATGGCAGAAAACGTAGGTTTTGTCAAATGTTTTTTAAAAGGAGTAGTTGAAAAAAACTCTTATAGGAAGCTAGTGGCAAATCTCTACTTCGTCTATTCCGCGATGGAAGAAGAGATGGAAAAGCTCAAAGACCATCCAATAGTCTCCAAAATTAATTTTAAGGAACTTTATAGACAGCGTAGCTTAGAGAAAGACCTTGCCTATTACTATGGTGCTAACTGGCGGGAAAACATCCAATTATCACCAGCAGGAAAAGCTTATGTAGAGCGCATCCGAGAAATATCCAACAACGAGCCAGAAATGCTAGTTGCTCACTCCTACACTCGTTACTTGGGTGATTTATCTGGGGGACAGATTTTGAAAAACATTGCGGTAACAGCAATGAACTTAACAGATAGCAACGGAACAGCCTTCTATGAATTTGAAGATATTCCCGATGAGAAGGCGTTCAAAAATAAATACCGTCAGACTTTAGACGAATTACCCATTGACGACGCAACAGGGGACAAAATTGTAGAAGAAGCAAACGACGCTTTTGGGATGAACATGAAAATGTTCCAAGAATTGGAAGGCAACTTGATTAAAGCAATTGGTGTAATGCTTTTCAATACCTTAACCCGTCGTCGCACTCGTGGTAGCACAGACTCAGAGCTAGCAACAGTAGAGTAGAGATAGTGCTTAGTGCTTCCTGCTTGGTACTAAAAAAATAATATTTGATTAACTTATAGGGGTTACAGCCTTAGGGTTATGCTTGGATTCAGGATTCAAGTATGGTCATGAGGAAGTAGCCCCTAAATTGTGCCCAAGGTTCGTAGTAGCGCTTTAGCGCCGATATTATATAGCAGTCCTAAATGATTTATAAAAATTTTTGGTAGTGCAAGCATCTTGCTAGCTAGTGGAAGCTTTAAAGATGCCCGCATTACACTTTTATTATGATTTTTTACAAATGATTGATTTAGGATTGCTATATATAAACTAAGGGCTAAAGCCCAACTACGAACCGATGAAATTTTGCTCGTTGCATATACTTTCGGCTTAAAATAACTAAGTTCATCTACTCGCATGGGCTTTAGTACTAAAAATCGCATGGCAACAAAAATCCCTGTTACAGTTATTACAGGCTTTTTAGGTAGTGGCAAAACTACAATAATTCGACATCTGTTACAAAATAATCAAGGACGCCGCATAGCGGTTTTAGTCAACGAATTTGGCGAATTGGGTATTGATGGCGAGTTATTAAAATCTTGTCAAATCTGTCCAGAAACGGATTTAGCAACGGATGCTTTGCAAACGGATGTAGCGGATGGTTTATCGGTGGGAGGGGAGCCTGTTAATGGTTATATTAGTAATGTTTATGAGTTAACTAATGGTTGTTTGTGTTGCACGGTGCAAGAAGAATTTTTACCAACCATGCAAGAATTACTCAAACGACGAGAAAGTATTGACTGTATTTTGATAGAAACTTCTGGTTTAGCATTACCAAAACCTTTAATAAAAGCTTTTCGCTGGCCGGAAGTGCGTAATGCGACTACAGTGGATGCGGTAATTACGGTTGTAGATTGTGCTGCTGTCGCAGCAGGAACCTTTGCTAGTGACCCAGAAGCGATTGATGCACAGCGTCAGCAAGATGACAATTTAGAACACGAGACCCCTCTACAAGAATTGTTTGAAGACCAACTAGCTTGTGCTGATTTAGTTGTGTTGAATAAAACCGATTTGATTGGAAAAGAAACCCAAGAGCAAGTTGAGCTACTTGTTAAGCAAGAGTTAACCAGGCAAGTAAAAATAATAGAAAGCGTGCGGGGGACACTTGACCCATCTATATTATTGGGGTGGAAAGCAGCAGTAGAAGATGACTTGGATTCCCGTCCTAGTCACCACGATGAAGAAGAAGAACACGACCACGACGACGAGATTAACTCAGCGCATTTTATTTTAGACCGTACTTTTGACCCGCAACAGCTATTGAAACAACTACAAAGTGTTGTACAGCAACAAGAAGTTTACCGTGTGAAAGGGTTTGTCGCTGTCCCCAACAAATCAATGCGCTTAGTGATGCAAGGGGTTGGAACCCGTTTCGAGCAATTTTATGACCGTCCTTGGCAACCAGAAGAACCAAGACAAACTAAATTGGTGTTTATTGGTCGTAATTTAAACGCAAATCAAATAGAGTCGTTGTTGTCAACCGAAAACTAATATTATGTATATCTCTGAAATTTTCAATATCGCAAATCTTTTTGTTTTACCGTTTTGGTTGTTGATGATTTTCCTCCCCAAATGGAAAATATCGCGGGGGGTCATGGAATCTTATTTACCTTTTGTTCCGCTAGCGATTACTTATGTATATTTGTTTATCACTAGCATTACTCCAGAGAATGCTCAGGCTTTATCTAATCCCCAACTTGCGGATATTGCTAGATTTTTCGCTGATGAAAAAGCTGCTGCAACAGGTTGGATTCATTTCCTAGTTATGGACTTATTTGTAGGACGGTATATTTATTTAGATGGAGAAAAAAATAAGATTTGGACGGTTCATTCTTTAGCTCTATGTTTGTTCGCTGGACCGATGGGGCTGCTTTCTCACATTGTCACAACTTGGGTTACTAAAGCATTTTTTGGGACTTCGGAAGATGTAATAGCGACTGATTAAAATACTTAAGCATTACTAATGATATCGATAGGTAGACTTAAGATATCGGGCTTATCTCTAAGTAGAGCTTTTGTCATCTACCAAAAGATGTTATTAGAATGCTTGATGAACAGTCATCTAAAAACTTTATATCACTTAGTCTTATCGAAATCATCTTTTTTATGTTATTAATTATCTAAGTGTTTTACTAATTGATAAAATCTATGTGACTCAAATCAGCTTTATAGTGTGATTTAAGTCTTTTTAGTAACTATTTACAACTAATTTTTATATCAAATAATTGCATGTATTTATACACGTAATTAGTTCAGTTTACAAGTTTTTAATTTTTTTCTGAATATATTGGCAAAATGACGAATTTTGTTAAATAATAGAGACAAATTAGCATTTTGTCGCGAATAACTGTCAGAATGCTTTTGATATAAGGATTTTTTCGGGTGTGCATCCATTAATTATTATTATTGTTTCCATAGATTAATATGGTCAATTTGCTGTGCTTTCCCAGTTTTGGGTAGCTTCTACACAAATATTTTAATAGGAGAAACCAGTGAATCAACCGCTACGGGTCTTGCTGGTGCAAAATTCTGTTGACGATGCCACTTTGCTGTTGAATCAACTTCAAAATCTAGGTGGTGGTAGTATTGTAATCGGACAAGTAGATACAGTCACAGCTTTTAGCACTGCGTTACGACAACGTAAATGGGATATTGTCATTGTAGATAATGACAGTAAGCAACTTGGCTATGAACAAGTCTTGCTAATTTTACGGCAAATCGAAAGCTCTTTGCCAGTGATTGTCGTATCAGAAGAAATAGGTGCAGAAGCGACTGTTCGTGCTTTGAAAGCGGGAGTTAGTGATATTGTTATTAAAGCTAATTTAGCTCGATTAACGAATAGCATCGAACTTGTTTTACGGGAAGTAAAATTACAGGAGCGACAGAAATTATCTGGTAAATATGAAGATTTGTTAAAAAAATCCCTGTTGCCAGAAATGTACAACCCTAAAACTATTGTGGGTGTAGAAAAAAATTACTCCAACCCTCAACGACAGCTTCAGCTGGCTACTCCTACCCGAAAGTTAGACTCTGTAAGTTTTTTACCTAGTCAAGGCTTTTACAGTGATATTGTCGCAGAAAATTCTGATAATAACTTCTTTCATTCCAGTGAAGAAAAATTAGAATTTCTAAAATATGATGACCTATCTTACACAGAAATGAGCGATTCCGCTCCATATAAAATTGGCTGCTGTTACCAAAAATCAGAAACCCAACTCCAGGTTGAAAATCACATACTCGAACTGATTTTTAAAGGTACGGGACTACTTCAAACCTTGGAAGCTATTGCTCGATTCATAGAAAACTCATCAGCGGAAGACGTAAAATGTTGTTTATTACTCGTAGATGATGATGGTAGGAATTTACATAATTGTATAGCCCCTAGTTTGCCAACTAAATATCAGCAAGCGATTGATGGCATTCCTATCGAAAGTTGTGCTGCTAGTTGCGGAACAGCAGCTTATCGTCGAGAATTAGTAATTGCCGAAGAGATTGTTTCAGATTCATTATGGATTAATTACCGTGATGTGGCTTTGGATTGCGGGTTACAGGCTTGTTGGTCAGCACCAATTCTGACAGCGGAAGGTTCTGTATTGGGTACTTTTGCCATGTATACTCACCAACCACGCAAACCTAATACTAACGAGAAGCAGCTAATTGTTCAAGCAACTTATTTGGCTGGTATAGCTATTGAACGGTATCGTAATAAGGAAAAAAAACAGATTTTAGGAGATACATTTGAAGAATTGCAGCGTACGCAAATGCAACTTTTACAAACCGAAAAAATGTGTTCTTTAGGACAACTAGTTGCGGGTATTGCTCATGAAATCAATAATCCTGTTAATTTTATCTACAATAACCTCAATTTTGTCTGTGAATATATTGAGGAAATTTTGGCTTTGCTTGAATTGTATCAGCAGCACTATCCCAATCCAAATATAGAGATTCAAAAAAAATCCGAAGCGATTGATTTGGAATTTGTTAAAGAAGACTTACCAAAAATGCTGTCTTCTATGAAATTGGGAACTGACCGTATCTATGAAATTATCCTCAGCTTGCGAAACTTCTCTCGCAGTGACCAAAAAGAAAGACAAAGTGTTGACATTAACAAAATATTGGACAGCGTAGTTTTAATTTTACAGCACCGAATTAAACCAAATGGTGGAAAACCAGGTATTAAAATAATCAAAGAATATGGTGATTTACCGCTAGTAACATGTTATCCAGGTCAACTCAATCAAGTATTTATGAATTTAATCGCAAATGCTGTCGATGCTTTAGAGGAATCATTAATTGATAATCGACAAATTTGTATTCGGACTCAAGTTACTAATGATAATTCTCATGCTTTAATTCAGATTAGTGACAATGGCTCTGGTATTTCTCATGAGCTACAACAGCAAATATTTAATCCCTTCTTTACTACAAAACCCGTCGGCAAAGGGACAGGATTAGGACTTTCTATCAGCCATGAAATCATAGCCCAAAAGCACGGTGGTAATTTAAAGTGTATTTCAGAACCAGAGCAAGGTACTGAGTTTTGGATTGAACTTCCTCTTTGATGGGGAGTATTACCAATTACCAATTACCAATTTTTCGCATTTTCTACTAATTTTTTCAGGCGAAAATATGCTTCTTCTGGAGTTAATGCTTGTGATTCTTTCTCGTTGGGTATGTAATATTCTCTACAATCTGGGAAGTAACGCACAACAAAGCTAGGTATAAGTCCCAGTTGCAAAGCTTTTTTACCTAATTTATCTGTTACTTCTGCTAACGTATATTCGTCATGAAATTTATACTCACTCATGATAAAAATTCTCCTCAAATATCTTGCCTCATTTAAGCAAATTATCGGTGATTGAGGAGAACTAAATCCAGAGTCATTAGTTACATTTTTTACATGCTACTTTGATATCTTTCAAGTAAATCTACTAAATTAACTTGGCATTGTAATGGCAGTAAATCAGCGAGGGGTACTTCTCGTCTACCACCACCGATTTTTACAGAGATTGTTTCCAGAATTTTAATTACATCTTCTTCCTTGATAGGTTTGTTAGATGTAAGTAGGGGATACATCCTTTCGGCTACTACGGTGTGCAGTTTGGCATTAGATAAATAAAGATGCCATTTAGCAATATCTATATAGACGTTTTCACCGATTTCTGCCGCTAGGGCTTCTAAAAGTTCTGTGGTGTTAGTATTAGCCATTGAAAATAACCCCACTTAAAATTTTTTTGATGGTTGTTTTACATTATGGCTCAGGTCTTTTGGCTAAAGAAACTACCTCAGGTAACAATTCTCCTCTTCCATTTGTAGTGCGTTCAATATTAGAACGCTTTTTTTAATTGATTGAGGAAGTTTTTGAATAGTTAGCGATGGCAGAAATGTAAATTAGATGAGCCAACACAACTACTAGCCAGCTTAGTGTTAACCAAGGTAGCCACTCCCAAGTTGCTTTGCGGAAGTTGTGGAAAAACCATAAACCAGAATTGGTTACAGCAAATATTGCCACATGGACGGCAAAATTCATTCGGTCATCTAGCTTACGGTAGTCTGGGTCTTGACGGGTGGGTTGACGAGGCCAACGAGGGGGCATAGCAATTAAAAATGAAAATTAAAAATGTAAAGTTTTGAAACCATTTAGGTTCTGCTTAAATTCTACGCTTTTATGGCTGTTGGTAATCCCCAGATTTTCCACCACTTTTACTGACTAAATGGATTGATTCGATTTGAATCGATTTTTCTAAAGCCTTTGCCATATCGTAAAGGGTAAGGGCTGCAACAGAAACTGCGGTTAGAGCTTCCATTTCTACCCCTGTTTCAGCTTTGGTTTTAACTGTTGCCTGAATTTCATAACCTGGGAGTTGGGAATTTGGTGTCACCAGCACTTCTACTTTTTGCAGTGGGAGGGGATGACACAAAGGAATTAAATTCGCTGTTTGTTTAGCTGCCATAATACCAGCTAACCTCGCAGTCCCTAAAACATCTCCTTTAGGAGTATTTCCGAGTTGAATGGCTTCAAAAGTTTCAAGCTGCATTTTTACCCTACCTACAGCGACAGCTTGCCGAACAGTTGCCTCTTTCGATGAGACATCAACCATAGTCGCTTGTCCCAAATTATCCAGGTGGGACAAAGAAGCAAAATTTGATTGAAATTTATCTTGGAAATTATCTTGCATCGTAAAAAAGTCTATGCTACTATTAGATTCTGTTGAGGGCGTGTAGCTCAGTGGACTAGAGCACGTGGCTACGGACCACGGTGTCGGGGGTTCGAATCCCTCCTCGCCCGTTTGAAATAATTATCGTCTATTATTGTTGTAGAGACGCGATTAATCGCGTCTCTACATTTATTCGCGTCTCACCTTTTTAAAGCGTAGGCGTCTTCTGCTTTTCCCAAAGCAAATCTGATTGAGGATATTAAGTCTTTATTGGATTGCGTAAGAAAAACTATCATTCCCAAGAAGCTTAAGCCGCTAGCGTAGAGAAAGAGATTTGCATAACCTAATTCTTCGGCAACTAAACCAAGAAGAGGTCCAGCTAAAGCTATACCCAAGTCAAATCCGGTGATACACATAGCAAATGTTCGTCCTCTTTCTTCTGGATGGGAACGGTCTGCCATCATTGTCGAAACCATTGGGACTAAAGTGCCAACACCAGCTCCTTCGACTACGGCTGCGAATAAAAAGCTAGAAGTACTGTCCGCTTTCCACAGCATTATCATTGATACGCCATAAAATACCAGTGCAATAGTCACAAATAAACCTCTACCCCAACGGTCGCTTGCTTTTCCAGTTACCATTCTTGTACTAAAACTGGAAATTGCTGCTGCGGTGTAAAACAGTCCAGGATTTAAATCGACTCCAGTTTCTCTAATATATAACGGTACAAATGTGCTTAATGTGCCGAAAACCAAACCTACTATCAACATAATAAAGGTTGGGATTCTTACCCTCGGACTTATTAGTATCTGCCAAAATTGACTACTTTCGCTACTATTTTGCGGTACTTGTTCATGAGTATGGTTTACATGGACTGCACACAATAAGGCTGCTAAAGCTAATTCTGATGCAACTAGAAATAATATCGGGTAACCAACTGCTGCTTGTAAATAACCACCTAAAGTTGGACCAATTGCCAAACCTAAGGGATTGATTAAACTCATGTAACCAATTATTTCACCACGTTTATCAGCTGGTGCTAAATCTGCTACTAAAGCGAAATAGCCAGTAGTAAAAGCCGCAACGCTAATACCATGAAAAGCACGCAATACCATTAATAATGGAATTGATTTGACGAATAAATATCCCAGAGGTGTAATTGTTGCCACGATTAAACCGATAAGCAAGACAATTTTACGACTTTGTTTATCCGCCATTTTTCCTAATTTCGGTCGAAACAGCAACAGTCCAATAGCAAAACTACCCATGACTGTGCCAATTTGCTGTTTACTTCCGCCAATATATTCAACGTAAAGGGGTAAAGTTGGCAGTAACGAAGCCATACTCGACCAGAATAGCAAACCCGCTGTAAATAAAATCAGCAAGCTCTGCCGCAACTTAATATCAAATGTGCGAAACACTTCGGGGTAGACGCCAAATTATTGGTCAATAATTAGTAATCAGCAGTTAACAGTCAACAATCAACAGTCAACAATCAACGACTACTAATCATTGTTACATTACTTAACTTCTTTGGCTACTATCTCACGCACTCGGTAAATAGGACGACCTTGAGATTCGTGGTATGTACGCATTAATAATTCTGCTAATAAACCAAAGCAAAATAGCTGTACCCCAGCTACCAGAAGCAATACTGCCAGTATCAACAAAGGACGGTCGCCAATATTTTCTCCGAGAACAAGTTTGACAAAAGTCAGATAAATACCTATTCCACCACCACTGAACATAGAAAGTAGACCCAAAAGTCCAAAAACATGCATGGGACGGGTGAGGAACTTTTTCATAAAGGCAATAGTTAATAAATCCATCAAGACACGGAAAGTGCGTGCCAATCCATACTTACTTTGCCCAAAACGTCGTGCATGGTGTCGTACAGGCATTTCTGTAATTCTTGCCCCTTCGATATAAGCCAAAGCGGGTAAAAATCGATGCAATTCTCCGTAAAGATTCATATCCGCTACCAATTCGGCGCGATAAGCTTTAAGAGAACAACCATAGTCGTGAATTTTGACATCAGTAATGCGGCGAATTAACCAGTTAGCAATTTTAGAAGGAAGTAAGCGCGTTAAAGCTGCGTCTTGTCGTTTTTCTCGCCAACCACTGACCAAATCATAACCCTCGTCTAATTTAGCCAACAGCATAGGAATATCCGCAGGGTCATTTTGCAAATCGGCATCCATCGTCACAATAATTTTACCCAAAGCGTAATGAAACCCTGCTGACATTGCCGCTGTTTGACCATAATTACGCCGCAAAATTACTGACTTCAAATCACTACGGGTTAGGGCTAGCTTCTTCAACAACGCAGTAGACCCATCCGCAGAACCATCATCAACACAGATAATTTCATAGCTGAGACTCGTATCAGAAAAAGCAGCAGAAATTGCCTCTAATAAATGGGGCAAACTTTCCACCTCGTCATGAACGGGCACAACTATTGAAACATCGGGAATAAATGAGGAAATACCCCCATTCTCCCCAGCTAAACCGTGGGAAACTAACCCGCTCCTCATAAGCAATTTAAAAATAAAAATCAAGGAATAAGGAAGAAGAAAGAAGGAAAAAGAGTAATCTAACTTTTACCACTTTCGTCATAAAAAATTCAAAACTTAAAATTCAAAACTTACCTAAGCGTTCTCAACGATTTTGTGGTTTATAACATTTGACTACTCTACCAGCTCCCCGTAACTGCTGATAATAAGACCGACTTACAGCGTCCCCTTGTTCCGAAAGAACATCAATCCCAATACCATTACGTCCTTTATCTTTACCAGAACTGTGAATATAAGTATTGTCCCCTAAATACAATCCCACATGAGTGGCTTTTTCGGAAGTCCCAAAAAACACCAAATCCCCTGGCTCTAATTCTGCAACATTAATACTCGCAGTAAAACCTTCCTGTTGATAGGCATCTCGTGGTAGAGAAATACCCACCGAACGAAACGCTGCTTGCATTAATCCGGAACAATCATAATTAGGTGCTACTGTACCTCCCCAAAGGTAATAATTAGGTTGTGCCATTGCCTTATGAGTGAAACCAATAACATCCGGGAGCAATTTTTTTATCTCCGCTTCTGACAATAATTTAGCGTGATAAGCTACATTAGCTTTTTGTAATAAACTCAAGTCGGAAACAGATAGCCACCCAGGATAATCGTCCTCACACAAGTACACTTGTACAGACGTTTTTATTCCCGTCTCTACATCTTCATCTTCATAATTAGATGTCACCCGCAAATGTCTTCCAGTTGCGGCTTGTGTTGCTAAACTGTCGCACTTGGGAGAACTATAGATGTTCAGGTCTGTTAGGCACACCTGCTCATCGTTCAAAAGACTTAAGATTTGGGATTCTAAGTTCGCGGTCATTCTTCAAGCTTAATAATTAACAACAATGTTTTTTTTCCGAAAAGACGAACAACTCGAAAATCTCGGTAATGGCATTTTAGAGGCAACATGGGGTGCATTTAGCACGTTAGCCCGTAACCAAATTGCTTTAACTTGGATTGTTTACGACCCACCAGCCCCCGTAAATACAGGTGGCGCTTTAACTCCAGATGCTTTTTGGAACCATTCTATACGTGGATTTACTTATCGTGGTGTCGAACGAATTTATCCGGCCAGTGTCGTCAAGTTATTTTACTTAGTGGCAGCACAAGAGTGGTTGGAAAAAGGCATGACTCAGAGTTCTTCTGAGTTGGAGAGAGCAATACGCGACATGATAGTTGATTCTAGCAACGATGCCACCAGCTTAGTCTTAGATATTTTAAGTGGGACGACCTCTGGCCCAGAATTAGCTTCGGGACCATTTGATACCTGGAAATACCAGCGTCAAATAGTTAACCGCTATTATCAGTCTCTAGGATGGGAAGATTTAGAAACAATCAACGTCTGTCAAAAAACCTGGGGTGACGGTCCCTACGGGAGGGAACGAGCGTTTTATGGGGAATTATTGGAAAATCGCAATATGTTGACCACCAATGCTACCGCTAGGTTATTACATAGCATCGTCGGAGGTGTCGCGGTTTCTAGCGCACGCTCGCAACAAATGATGGGAATACTCAAGCGCTGTAATAACCCTGATAATTTACCTAAAGTAGAAGAAGACCAAGTAACAGGTTTTATTGGTGGTGGACTTCCTCAAGATTCGCAGCTGTGGTCAAAAGCAGGTTGGACAAGTCAAGTACGACACGATGCAGCGTATATAGAAATACCTGGTAAGCGACCGTATTTATTAGTTGTGTTTACAGAAGGGAAAGCACAGGCAAAAAGTCGAGAGGTTTTGCCATTTGTATCGCAACGTGTTGCGGAAGCGGTTGTTAGCTTGTAGGTTGACTGTTGACTGTTGACTGTTGACTGTTGACTGTTGACGGTTAACTACCAAACAAGCGCTCAGCAATTAGCAATTAGCAGTCACTATTCAACAGTCGTCACTCAACAGTTAGCAGTCAACAGTCAACAGTCACCAGTCACCAGTCAACCGTCAACCGTCAACCGTCAACCGTCAACCGTCAACAATTTTTCTTGCTGAATTCGGCGTTTTTGATTTGCACCAGTGATTTTTAAGGCTAAGTTTTGAATTTGCTGGTAAATTGGTTTTGGTAATAGCCACAAGAAGTAAGCTGCGGCTAAAGTAATTGATGTACGACGCGGTTCTTCTAATAATATTTGTGGGTGGATTAGTACGCCTTTGTTAGCAAATTCTACTGCTGTCGATGCTAACTCTAAGGTTACTGCTCTCCTGGCTAAATGACGGTATTGATATGCCATTGATATTTTTTTCCACTGCTCAAATTCTTGGGGTGGTGCGTAATCGCGGAGCTTTTCTAGCATTGTTTCCCAAGATTTAAGTTTCTTCTGAATTTGGGCAGAAAATCCCTGAGAGTTTACTCTATACAGTGTTAAAGCTTCTGCAATTCCTTCTATTTTATAGTTACTTTTTAAGGCTATGCGTAACCAACATTCTACGTCTTCTGAAGGGTGTAGCTGTCTATCATCATCAAAATAAAAGTCTTCAACTTTTCCGTATAAATTGCCTGAAAATTTGATTTGTTGTAAGGCTTCTCGACGAATTACTGGTACAGAACCATTCCCTATGGGAGTTCGACAAAGTAAATCTAGAATTGATATGTCTTTGAGTTTACTAATTTGATAAATTCCTAAAGGATTACTTGCTTCATCGATAAAAGCTGAACGACAAAAACTAACTCCGATTTCCGGAGAGTTGTCTAAATGCTGGACATGTTTTTCTAATTTGTCTGGTGTCCATAAATCGTCTGCGTCTAAAAAAGCTAGATATTGTCCTTGAGCTTCACGTATTCCATTATTACGTGCAGCAGCTACACCTTTATTTTCCTGATGAATGATTCTAATTCTCGCGTCTGTAAACTGTTGGCAAATTTTTATACTCTTGTCTGGTGAACCATCGTCAATTATAAGTAATTCAAAATTTTCGTAAGTCTGCTCCAAAACAGACTGAACTGTAGCGGCTATATATTTTTCTACTTTATAAACTGGAATAATTACGGAGACTTTTTTCATTGTGTTCACCAAGTTTAGTTTTTTTCAATTACGTGTATTTGTTTGATAAACAACTACTTCAATAATTTTATAAATAAGTAATTAAGCACTAAGCAAACTATAAACGTATAATAAACAACATCCTGTCATAAATTCAAATGTTTCTTCAAAGACAATTAAAAAGATAAACTTTAAGTATTAACCACATTTAAGTTGTAAATATAAAGAGGAAATATTACTTATTTTAGATATTTGAAAGTATTATTTTGTCCACAATATTTTAAACTCTTATAAAGGTTCTTAATTGGGCTACCCTACGGCAACACTCTGTATATAGCCCTAATAAAGAAGGTATTGGCGCTAAAGCGCTACTACGAACCTAGTTTTCAGGGATTACTACTGGTGGAGGAAAGTTTATATGCTTGAAGAAGACCCCAAATTGCAATCAGTGGTTGATACTCTATTTCATGAACACGATAATTTAAAGGTGCTAGAAATAGGTTGTGGTTCTTGTTCTCATATTGAGTTACCAGAAAAATCTTACATAGTGGGTATTGACATTTCAGATAAACAGCTCCAAAGAAATAATTTGTTAAGTGAGAAGATTTTGGCTGATGTGGAGACTTATAATCTACCGGAGTCTAGTTTCGATTTAATTGTCTGTTGGTGGATTTTAGAACATCTTCCACATCCGGAAAAAGCACTGGAAAATTGTCAAAAAGCTCTCAAAAAAGATGGGGCTATGATTTTGGCTGTTCCCAACGTTATGTCCGTTAAGGGGTTAATTACAAAATATACACCTCATTGGTTCCATGTTTTTGTCTACCGATATATTTTTGGTGAAAAAAACGCTGGAACTGACGACCAACAACCATTTCAAACGTTTTTAAGATATTCTCTTCGTCCAAATTCTATCAAGAGTTTTGCTGACTCTTCTAATTTGTCTATTGAACGCTTTCATTTGTACGAAAATCCTAGACAGAAAAAACTGAGAGAGCAACACTGGTTGATAGACACAGGTTGGAAATTTTTGTCCGGAATAACAAAAGCATTAAGTTTTGGAAAACTTGATGCAAATCTCACAGATTTTATTGTTGTTTTGAAAAAGTAAGGAAAAGAAACCCCACCCCAAACCCCAAAAACCCCACCCCCAACACCCTCCCCGTTTACGGGGAGGGGGCTACTATTTTTACTAACTTCGGCACAAAAAAATCATTGATTTATACATACATAAGTCGTCTTTTCGTAGCCCCCTCCCCGCGTGCGGGGAGGGGGTTGGGGGTGGGGTTTCGTGTGGAGAAGTGAGCATATATTAACTGATATTTGTTTGTTGTGAAGGATTAGAAAATTAAGTCAACGGGGTAGGATTGCTATATTTAGAAAAAACATATCGTATTGCCCATAATGAAAACAGAGGCAAACAAACAAGGTGGGCTAATAGAACCGAAACTGCGACACCGATAATGTGCCATTGAACTCCTATGAATAAAAAGACACCAAATATACTTGTAAATATTACATTCCATCGCAAGTCTAAATCAGGTCTACCGACAGCTACCAATAGCTGAGTTGCAGCATCAGCAAAAGGTCTAGGAATTGCTGATAAACAAACTAATATTACAATTGGAATAGCTGGTATCCATTGTTTACCAAATACGATTGGGACATAAAATGTAGCTAAACTAGATTGTAGTAATACAAAGGGAATAATAATAAAAGAAATAGTTCGCAGTGAATTAAAGTACCGCTCTTTAAAATCATGAGCTTCTCTACGCGCTGCACACAAATGGGGAAATATAGCTGAATTAATAGCATTAATAATACTTAGACTAATTCCCAAGCCAGCATTAAATCCAAAAAAATACATCCCCAAATCTTCATCGCTAACGTACATAAAAAGAATCAAATAATCTAAGTTGTTCCTTAAAGTTTTAAGTAAACCAACACCTAAAATATTTCTACCAAAACCCCAAATTTCATTCCAATACTTGGTTGTATATTCTTGAGTTGGACGCCAAGAATGATTTCTTGAATATATAAAAAATTCTATAGGAGCCGCTAGAATCGGTGGTAGTGCAAAAGCCCATACCCCCATTCCTAAAAATGCTAATACCGCGCACAATATCGTCGATAAAGAATACTGTAAAGTATCGGTCATCGCAATAATTTTAAAGCGATTTTCTCGTTGAATTAGCGTTTTTTGAATACCAGCTATTGGCCAAACAAGATAAACAAGTCCGGAAACACTAATTGGTAAAAGTAATTCTGGTGTATGTCTGACCCAAGAAATAGGAAATGCAATCAAACACTGCAAAACAAACATACTAGTAAAAACTAACCAGTTTAACCAATATGCTGAATTACACAATACCTCTAATTCTTCTTCTTCCGCTTGAATGATTTTTGCTCCAATACCTATATTGCTAAAGGTAATAGCGAATTCCCGTGTCATCAAAATAATAGCTCCCAAGCCATAATCGCGGGGAGTTAAAAATCGGGCAATAATTACCACCAATCCTAAACGCAGCAATCGGTAGCTGATTTCGGCCATACCTAACCAACCAAGATTTCGGGCAAACTGATTAGACAGCTTTTTCTCAATTACCCTGATTATTTGCTGTAAGAAACTCACTATTTTTTTTCTTCTCTATGAGTAAGGGAGTGGGAAAGCAATTCGCAATTCGCAATTCGCAATTACCAATTACCAATTTGCAATTCCCAAGTTAAGGACGAACGTTATTAGCAACCATTCCCAGCACCGAAATATTACTGGCTTTTGTTTCTTCCATTACCTCTTTTAATACATTGCGGGGTGTTTTGCCAAGTGCAACAACTAACAAAACACTATCTACGTAGTTGGCTAAAATATTACTGTCCAAACGTCCTAAAAGCTGTGGTGCATCAAATATAATTAGGTCGAATCTGCCCATAGCTCGTTCTAGGAAGGTTTCCATTCTGACTGACGAAAATAACTTCGCTGGGTTGGAGGATATTTTTTCACCTGCAGTGATGACAAACAGATTTTCTTCTCCTGGTGCTTGTCCAATTACATCATCTAAGTCCGCTCCCTGGGCTAGTACGTCGCTCAATCCTTTGGTGTTTACTAAACCTAAATGCCTATGTACTTGGGGTTGAGGTAAATTCGCATCCACTAGCAATACTCTTTGACCAGAAAAAGCTGCTGTTTGTGCGAGATTTACCGCAACCGAAGATTTACCTTCTCCTTTAGTCGCAGATGTAACAGCCAATGTGCGTACTCTATTTTCACTACGTATGGCTTTAACTCTTGTATAAAGGGAACAAAAACCTTCCGCTCCGCCAGAGTAATCATATTCTCGTAACTGCCTATTTGGCAATGGGCGGTATTCTTTATCACTTTCTCCGCTACCAACTAAAACTAATTCTTTAGCAGCGCGGGTCTGAGACTGTTTTTTAATGTTTTTTTGGTAGGGTATTACGCCTAACAACGGTAATTTAGTGGCACTTTTAACTTGTTCGGGGTCGTGGTAAACATTGTGTAAGTTTTCTACGAGGAAAGCCGCTAAAATACCTAACAGTAAACCTGCTGCTCCTCCTAAGGCTATGTCGCGAGAATTGTCTGGTGAAATGGGTACTAGTTGACCATTTTTATTACGGGCTATGTTGGGAGGCATTATTATATCCCAAGGGATTTCCTGTTGAGCTGCGTCTACCCGTAGTGCTTCTTGTCGTGATGATAATTGGTTAAGTGTGTCAGTTGCGACTTGTAATTCCCTTACCAAGTTAGCGTACTGTCGGGAAATTAAAGGATATTGCTGAACTTGTTGATTAGCTTGGACTGTAGCTTTTGTATTAGCGTTTAGGCTGGCTTCGAGTTGTTTAATTTGGCTAGAAGCTTGAGCTAATTGTTGGGTTAATTCTCGTCTAACTGTATTTACGTAAGTGGTGGCTTGGGGATTTGCTTGTGGGGGTGCGTTGTTGCCAAGAGCGTTTCTCGCTTCTTCGTTTAAGATTGGCATCAATTTTTGCCGTTGTTCCCGCAAACCTTGAATCTTTGGGCTTCCCTCATTGAAACGTGTAGATTCTTTGGCAATTTCAGCGTCGATTTTACGAATTTCGGTGAGTAATTGTTGGTATTGCGGTGACTCGCTCAAAGCGGAAGCGGCAATTGCGGTGTCTTGTTGCATTCCCAACTGGCTTTGCAGGGAAGCAAATAAAGAACGAGCTTCTGCAAGTTTTTTCTCACTTTCCAATCTTTCTAAGCGTAACTGTTCGGAACGTTTGAGGAGTTGCTCCCCTTGTAGTTCTGGATTAAAAACACCAAAGCGCTGTTGAAAACCTTGTAATTGTCCTTGTAGCGTACTAACCCGTAGTTGTAACTTTGGTATTTGTTGGTCTACAAATCTGATACCCTGACGTAAATTACTTTGTTGTTGTTCAACGCTGTATCGACGATAGGCTTCGGATAATTTATCCAAAATAAATACAACTTTTTTGGGGTCAGAGTCGCGGTAACGAACTTCTACTACTCTCGATTCATCTTTACCTTGGGCAATACGAGTAATATATAGAGTTCCTTCTCTACCACTAGGCACTTTGCCTCCGACATCGTTACCTACTAGTCGGTCATAATTTATATCACCATACTGTGTTCTAACGTCCGTAATAACGGGATTTATCAGCTTTGGACTTTTCAAAACTTCCATCAAAGCTTGATAATCCAGTTCCGTTTTTGTCTCTCTGGTAATATCATTGACATTTTGCTTCAAGCTTTCGGACAACAACTTTAGTAGCTCACTGTCAGACCTTTTTAACGGTTCCACCAACATCTGGAACCGACCTTCATATTTCGCAGTACGAGTTGATGTCCAGAAAGCAGCACCGGAAGTAACTAAAACAGCAACACTAGCAATGACAGCTAAGCGACGACGCAGAACCGCAAAAACCAGGCTTAAACCACCCTCAGTTTCATCGCTTTCTGGCTTTCTGAACAACCAGTATGGTTCTCTGGCTAAGGTCGTACTGTTTTTCGGTTGCTGCAAGCCTGTTTCCTTAGTTGGCATTAGTTTTCCCATTTATTGAAAATTGAATTAACAAATTATCTCAATACTTTTTGATGATATTTTAAAAATTTCTCTGGGGAGAGATTTTTACGTTTTGCCAACTAATGCTGGCTGCGTATACTCCAGTACGATTCGGTAGAAGAAGCAAAGTAGAAGAAAAGAATATTTGTATCATCAGGCTTCGAGTTGTTTCTAACTTTTTGATAAAGGAAGAAAAAAGAAAAACGTCTTAAAGCTTCTCTATTCCCAAAAGGTTTAAGTCCCTTAACAAATCGCATATTGATGCTCTCCAAGGGTTGCTTCTTTATTCTTCCCTCTTCCCTTTTCCTTCATAAGTAGATTTCACTCCCTGATTACACTGGATATGCTTACTCCTAAAGCCCATAAACTTCTTAGTCAACAGAGTATTTACCAGTTAATGGCAATGATTATAGCAAAATATAGTAGTTTCCAGATAGTTTTACATAATTTTATTATTCCTGTAGTTGAACCTCTTAATAAAAAATTTATCAATTTAGTTTGCTTATGAAGATTGAGTAAAGTAAATACTCAAGTAGCAAATATCAAGCTACCTTTCTGAGAGAATAAGTTGAAGCGTAAAACTACTTGCATTGGAGGAAGAAAGAAGTGAGCGAGATTTAGGGCGAATTTGTAGGGAATTAAAGCCCAAAATTTTTGACAATGGTAAAAATCTTAGATTTGTATCCCTGTGCAAGTCCTGTTATGAAAATACTTGACAAGTAGTTAGTAGATAGACATTTTTAATTTTAGATTTTTCGCTAAAAAGTATTCCACTTAGTGTGTCGCGGAATAATCCAAAATATCAAATCTAAAATCCAAAATGGTTTAAATATTTCAAAACTTCATATAACGTCGTTTTGTATTTAAATTCAAAAAACATTTTGCTAATTCATCCCCTAGTCCAGACTAATAGCGTAATATCCATTCACTAAGTCCAAAAATTCTTTGACTAAATTTAATAGTTAATTCACAAGATTCAATTTGTCAACTTATTAAAACTTTAATTTATTTGCCCAAAAAATAATCCATAATTATTCCGGAGGCATATCTACCATATTGAATAAGTAATCTTTATGCAAAAGTTTAAGGTCTTAGCAGAAAAAATCTTTGTTATCTTTGCTCTTTTTGTTGCTACATCAGGTTTAATTCCAGTATTGGTAAATCCTGTCGATGCATCCGGAATTATCGAAGACCCTTTTACACCTTTAATTATGTTAGGGGTTTATTCGACGATGCTAGCAATCATAGCTACACGATGGAAGAGTTTTTTCTTCGTAGCACAGAAAGATATTTTAATTTGGTTGTTGGCTGGAATAGTTCTTGCTTCCATATTATGGACAATAGCACCAGACATAACACCACGTCGTAGCATCTTGGTTTTGGGTACGACGATATTTGGGGTATATTTTGCCGCGAGATATAGTATTAGAGAGCAATTACAATTACTAGGTTGGACATTTGGTCTTGTTGTTTTAACGAGCTTTGTTTTTGCGATTGCGATGCCATATTATGGTGTTATGAGCGTGCAAGAAGGTGGTGCTCATGCTGGAGCATGGCGAGGCATTATGACCCACAAAAATATGCTGGGTCGTTTAATGAATGTTAGTGCTTTAGTATTTTTAATCTTGGGTATCAATAATAATTATATATTTGAGCGTAAATACCGCTGGCTACCTTGGTTTTTTTATGCACTTTCTTTGGCATTAATAATACTTTGTACTTCCAAAACAGCTTTACTAGTTTTTGTCACTTTAACACTGCTATTACCTTTGTATAGGTCATTACGTCAGAAATTTACAATGTTAGCTCCCGTATTAATAGCCTTGACATTCGTAGGTGGTAGTGCTGCAATTTTACTATTAGATAACTTAGAATTTATTGCCAGTGCATTTGGTAGGGATTTAACCTTGACTGGACGGACAGATTTATGGAATGTTGTCATTCAGTTAATTCAAGAGCGTCCTTTATTTGGTTATGGCTTTAGTGCCTTTTGGAGAGGCTGGGATAGCGAAACCTCAGCATATATTTGGCGCACTATGGAATGGGAAGTTCCCTATGGTCATAATGGCTTTTTAGATTTAACCGCTGAGCTAGGTTTGGTCGGGTTAGTGACATTTACACTGAGTTATTTAAAAAGTTGGATACAAGCAATATCTTGGTTAAGACTAACTAGAACAGGGGAAGGATTATGGCCAATTATGTATCTGACGTTTTTGTTAATGTACAACTTAACCGAAGGTACTTTAATAGCTCATAACAGCATTTTTTGGATTTTATATGTGTCTTGTATTTTTTCAATGGCAGTTGAATCAGAACAAATGAAACAATTTAATTGGAGCAATGCAGTCTTAGTTCAAGAAGAATGGAGCGAGGATATTTTAGAGTCATGAAAATAACTGTAGTTTCTCACGAAATTCCCTACCCTGCTAATCGTGGTGCGCGAATTGATATTTGGAGAAGAATAAAGGCTTTTGTATCTCTAGGTGTAGAAATACAACTAATATCTTGGTTTAAAGAAAGTCCTAACCCAGAAGATATTACTGAAATGCAAAAGTACTGTCAGAAAGTTAATCTGATACAGTTTAAAACTAATCTTAGTTCTTTAGCATACAGAGCAATTGACCTGCTGAGCTATCCTTTAGAAGTTACTTCCAGAATCATTCGGGGAGAAGATTACAATAATTTATTGAACGATACACGTGATTTTCAGCCAGATGTCATTTGGTTAGATGGAATTCATGGTGGAAATATTGCTGCAAAACTCAGTGAAGTTTTACAGGTTCCCTTAATTACTCGCTCCCACAATATAGAGCATTTATATTATCGGCGTTTACTCGCTTCTACAATCGGGTTCAAAAGTAAACTAAAAAGATATTTATCAGTTGCTCACTTAGAAAAATATGAAAAAGACTTGTTAAAAAAAAGTCTTTTATTCTATGACATATCGGCAGATGATTTTAAGTATTGGGAAAAGGAAGGCTTTAGCAATGTTCGTTATTTACCACCATTAATAGAGTCTACGCAAGAGAGTATATCCCCAAAAAACATCTCCCCAAAAAACATCTCTCAAGAAAACAGCCAGGAAACAAATATCAGCCCTGAGTATGATGTCGTTTTTCTAGGAGCGCTTTACGTTGACAATAATATAGCCGGTGTCATTTGGTTTTTGACCCAGGTCGTTCCCATTATTCTCAACGCATTACCAAACACAAAATTCCTGATAGCCGGTTTAAATCCTGTAGACAAGATTAAACAACTATGTGAGTCTCAACCGGGAGTTGATTTGAGCATAAATCCTCCTTCATCATTAGCCGTTTACAACTCAGGACGTGTTTTGATTAACCCAGTTTTAAAAGGTAGTGGTGTGAGTATCAAGTCAGTTGAAATGTTGCTTTTAGGTAAACCGATTGTTTCCACACCTCAAGGAATCTCTGGTTTACCACCACAAGCAAAGCAATTGTTTACAGTGGCTGATAGCGCTCAAACTTTTGCCAAAGAAATAATTCAATTGTTGTCAACTAACCCTAACTTAAAGGTTGATAAACAATTGCTTGAATCTTTATTCGGTTATCAAGTAGTGGAAAAGATTCTTATGGAAATAAAAAGCTTTATTTAGGTGCTTATGTATTGCTATTATCGAGTCAGTAAAATCTATTCACAGAGTGCATTATGTTAGTTGCTGTATGTATCGCAACTTTTCAACGTCCCGAAGGTTTAAAACGCTTACTCGATGCATTAAACTCATTAACTTTTAGTAAATGTGAATTACCTGATTTGGAGGTGATTGTTATTGATAACGACAGTTCCGGTTCTGCGAGTGCAGTTTGCGAGCAAATGACTGACTTTAAATGGGCATTAAAATATTACATAGAACAACAACGTGGTATTTCTTATGCTCGGAATAGAGCGGTTGCAAGTATAGATAAGAAATCCAGGTTTCTTGTTTTTATCGACGATGATGAAGTCCCAGAAAGTAACTGGTTAGATGAGTTGTTATTTGTACAGCAATCTTACCAAGCGGACGTAGTAGCTGGTGCAGTCGTGCCTATTTTCCCAGAACCAGGTACTCCAGATTGGGCTAGTGAAGGTAAATTTTTTCAATACGGTCGGTTTCCCACAGGTCATTTTTTAGATGTAGCATTTACAAACAATGTTCTTATCAATACTGAGATATTTGAAAAATTTGATACAATATTTGATAAGCGTTTTGCCCTCAGCGGTGGAGAAGATGCCCACTTTTTTATGCGGGTGTATCTTCAGGGTTATAAAATGGTGTGGGCAGACGAAGCATTGGTTTACGAATGGATACCAAAAAGCCGTACGAGTATTCCCTGGGTTTTACGACGAGGTTTTCGCACCTGGGGTTCTCAATCAATTTGCGAACGCGAATTACAACCTTCAATAAAGCTACTATTTATACGTGCCCTTAAAGGAATTACGCTCGTTCTTTACGGACTTGTACTATTGTTACCATCACTACTGCGAAAGCGTTATCGGTTCATTCAAGCCTTGCTAAATATTAGTAGAGGTTTTGGCACACTTTTTGGATTAGCGGGCTGGAGTTATCAAGAGTATCAAAAAGTTCATAAAGTTTAGAAAATTATCTACAACTTGTTCTTTGAGATTTGTTAATTAGGAACAATTTTACTCTCAGCTTTAAGTATTGCAAGTTACAATTAACTTGCTGTATCTAAGCAATTCACAATCAGCATTTCGCAATTAGTAATTACCAATTACAAATTATCGGTTACCTAATTCTTTGTAGTAAATATAAGTACTTGAAAAACCATTATGCATTGGACCATTGCAGCTCCGTTTATTGACAAATCTAATCTGGAAAAAGAACCTTGGTTAACTCCTTATGTCCCCAACGGTAGACACAAGTTAGATATAGTACCTCGTTCTACACCTCTACCCAACTGGCACGAACGTAAATCTGACGTAACAGAATTTCGTGAATGGATGGTTTACTGGGAACACGCTGTAGAAGCGTTGAAAGCTACAGAGGGAGGAATAATAACAGTATTTCCTCAGCTACCAGCATTGTTAGGGATGCAACGACGAATTATTGGTAAACGAGTACCAGTGGTATCTTGGTTTTTTACTGTTAATAATTGCTACGGTGGGATGAAGCAAGCTTTAGCTCAATATAGTTTAGGAAATATAGATTATTTGATTGTACAAACACAACGAGAATTGGAACTTTATCATAAATGGTTGGGTATCCCCAAAGACCGATTTGAAATTGTACATTTTCATGAGAAAGAATTGCCTATAACCTACGAAGAGAATAACAAAGAACCTTTTATCACTGCTTTAGGTTCTGCTCATCGTGATTTTCCTACTTTATTTAAAGCTGTGGAGAAATTAAACATTCCAACAGTTGTAGCCTCTGGAAAGCGTGCTTTAGCTGGGTTAACAATTCCAGATAATGTACAAACACCTTTTGGTATTAGTAAGGCAGATTGCTTGCGATTAAATCAAGAAGCACGGATTAATATTGTGCCTTTGCTGCCAAAACCTAATGTAACAGCTGCTGGATTAGTGACAATCGTAGAAGCAATGCATTTGGGTCGGGCAATTATTGCGACTAAAGGTTTGGGTCCAGAAGATTATATTACTCATGGAGAAACAGGTTTGCTGGTTGAACCAGAATCAGTAGAAGATTTGACACAAGCAATTGAACTATTGTGGAACGACGCTGAATTACGTAATCGTCTTGGACAAGCTGCTAGACGCTACGCTCAAAAACATTTTTCCCCAGAAGCTGCGGGGAAAAAACTGGGTAATATTTTAGACAAGGTAGCGGATAAGGCTGGGATGTATTAATTGGTAGTTGGTAATTGGTAATTGGTGATTGGTAATTGGTAATTGGTGATTGGTAATTGGTAATTGGTGATTGGTGATTGCTAATTGGTGATTGGTGATTGCTAATTGCTAATTTGTAATTATAACCGTGGAGATGTTACATGTAGAGACGCGATTAATCGCGTCTCTACAGCCGACCTGTTAACCGATAAACCAGAGTACCAATGTATTCTTTTAAAGCCTTAGTAAAGTTATCTAAATTCTCTGTATTTGGCAATAAATTTAATAGTGCTGCTTTAGGGGTACTACTAAGTTCTTGAATTTCTCCCTCGCTAACAAGATAATCACAAGGTGCTGGAATAGCGTCAATTTGTTGTTTTTTAAAGATAAGCAGAGAACGGGGCATATGCATTGCCGAAGTAACTAGCAATACTTTTTTAATACCACGAGTTTCTAGGATTTTACGAACATTAACTGCATTTTCATAAGTATTAAGGGAATCAGGCTCTTGGATAAGTGCTTTTTCTGGTATCCCAATTGAAGTCAAAATAGAAGCCATATCCGCAGCTTCAGCAGAACCACTACCCCTCCAATCGATACGACCACCACTGAGAATAATTAAAGGGGCTTTATTTTGCCGATAAAGTTGAGCAGAATAGATAACCCTGTCCCCCGATTCGCTTAAATCGACGGTTGGACGTGGAGGTAAAGGGGATTTAGTCGCACCACCCAAAACAACAATTGCTTCAGCTTGAGGTAGTTCACCCTTGGTTACATATTGCCACTCTAAGGAGCGCACTAAATTGTGGGAAACCCAAGCGTTACCAGAAATAAGCAGCAAAATTAATGCTATGGCAATAGAAAAAGTTGCAGTACGTGGACGCTTCCGTAGTGTAAACAATGCTACCACTAATAGCACGCAAGCAAATCCTAGAGGATAGAAAAATAGGGGTAAGAGTTTTGAAAGATATAAAAACATGTAAGTGAATTTTGAACGAAACCGCTTAGAGGGTTTTTATAAAGAGAATATTAAGTATTATTCGCAACACGAGCCAGGGAATAAATTCCCTGTCTAAAAGCTGAAGTCCTCTAAAAGAGGACTGAATAATACATTAAAAAAAGATATTTGACTAAACTTAAAGATAATTCCAAAAACCTTGCTTTTTATTAGTCCTCTTTAGAGGACTTTAGCTTTTAGACAGGGAATTTATTCCCTGGCTTGTTGTGGGCTTTTGGGCTGGCTTTTGGGCTGGCTTTTGGGCTGGCTTTTGGGCTGGCTTTTGGGCTTTTGGGCTGGCTTTTGGGCTGGCTTTTGGGCTTTTGGGCTGGCTTTTGGGCTGGCTTTTGGACTGGCTTTTGGACTGGCTTTTGGGCTTTTGGGCTTTTGGGCTGGCTTTTGGGCTTGTGATATAAATTAATGATGCTTAATATTTTTTTATAAACATCCTCTTAGAGACGTTACATGTAACGTCTCTACATAATTGCGAATTGCTTACTATCTTCTCCAAAGCCGAGGAAAATTAAACCCACGAGCTTTACGGAAGCGACGAGCAGCTTTTCTGATAGACCTCCTGGGTCTTTCGGTCAGGACTTCTATATCAGCTTCGCTAATATCATCAACTGGTAACTGAGTGCGACTATCTTCTTTGGCTTCCCACCAAGCAATAATCCAACCTCCACCGAGAGCAGCAATTGCTCCTAATAAGATAGCCATAGGTGGCTGATAACCCAAAAACACAAAGCCCAGCATAAAAAATAACCAGTATTTGAGTCCAGCATCGATACCTTCAGAAGAACCGATAACTGGTGGTTGGGGACTGGTTTTAGTTGTATTTGAGAACAAACCTACGGAGAAACCACCGACGATACCTAGGAATATACTTAGCGCTGGTTCGGTTCCTGTCATCAAAAAGACGACGGCTAAAAATAACCCAAATATTAATTGTGAAAGGAAGTTTTTTGAAAGAGGAGGCATAGGACTCACTATTTTAGAGGCTATAGACCAATTACGTCTTTTAATTGTGCATCGTATGGCAACGTTGTATCCAAAATTTTCACTTTTTGTTGCTCATCCGGGGTGAAAGTTTCTGCTTGCTCGACTTGTGATGTCAACAAATCAGCAGTTGCATCCGCAATATCACCAGTACGGTTTAGTAGACGCTCCTTTAATACTTCTAATGGTGCAGTACAGCTAATAATTGTTAAAGGAATTTGGTGTTTTTCAGCTTGAGATATTACCGGACTACGCAGTTGCACTTTATCGTATTTTGCATCCAAAATCACGGTAAATCCTTGACTTGCTAACAAAATTCCTAAATCCAATAACCGTGCATAGGTTTTTTCGGTCATTTCCGGAGTGTAAATTTCATCTGTCCCCCTTTCCATCAAGGGAATTCCCGCTAAATGCTTACGGACTGCATCAGAGCGAATGTGAATTCCAGCTGATTTACGCGCTAAATACCTCGCTGCAGAACTTTTTCCTGAACCCGATAAACCGGACATCAAAATTAATTGTCCTTGACGGGGTTTTGTATAATCCCAAGCTTGTTTATAATAACCTCCTGCAGTTTTTGCGGATTCTTCTTTCACACCTGCTGGTACACCAGGGTCATCAAGCAGGAAAGAAGTTACTTTTGCTCTTACATAAGCTTGACGACTTAAATATAAAGGTAATACTTGTAACCCTTCCCAATCACCTGTTTCTTCTAAATAGATATTTAGAAAAGCATTACCTAAATCTTTACGCTGTCGTGCTTCCAAGTCCATCACTGTAAATGCCACATCATACATGACATCAACAAAGCGAAATGGTTCATTAAACTCAATGCAATCGAAGACCAACATTTTCTCTTGCCACAGTGCAATATTTCTCAAATGCAAATCACCGTGACATTCTCTAATATAATTTTTCGCTATACGACTTTCAAATAACTGGGGAAGCTCTGCAAAAAAGCTATCAGTATATGACTTTGTTTCATCATACTGTGACTGGGTTTGCGCTCTGCCAATATAACCAGTCGTCTGCTCATAATTCTCATCAAAAGCAGCCCTTACTTTCTCAACTTTTCCAAAGCTTTTAATGTAATCGTCAATGCCAGCTTTTTCATGATATTTCGCCACTACCCGTCCTAAATCTTCCAAATGAGACTCATTTAATGTACCCTTTTCAAACATCTCACTAAGTAGAGTTTCTTGAGGGAATTGCCGCATTTTTAACACATACTCAACAGTATCACCCGCACCATCCAAGTAATACTTATCACCATCTTGCGTTAAAGGCAAAACTTCCAAGTAAAGCTCCCCAGCACCCCGTTGATTTAACCGCAACTCTTCTTCACAAAAATGCTTACGCTTATCCAAACTAGAAAAATCCAAAAAGCCAAAGTTAACAGGCTTTTTCAGCTTATAAGCAAAATCCTCAGTTAACAAAACATAAGAAATATGAGTCTGAATCAACTCAACCTTCCCCTTCACCTCATGGGGATAAAACCCCGGTTGTAACATTTGCTCAATCAAAGCCGGAACCGAAACATCACTCATAATTTCTTCCTTCTTTCTATTATTTCTTATTTCTTATCTCTTATCTCTTATCTCTTGCCTCTTCTCCCTTCTCTGTTCTCTGTTCCTTCGTGTCCTTCGTACCTACCCTACGGGAAAACCTGCGGTTTACGTGGTTAAGCTTAACAAAAAACCAGGCTTTCACCTGGTAAAATCAGCAATTATCACAAAAGAAAAGTAGCCTTACACACAAAGTAAAACACTACAATTACCCTTGAGCAGGAGAATAAAAGCTCACGTGATAAAGCGTTCCCTTAGCAGGATGGCTTTGAACCTCGTGAACAAAACCCTTACCCTTCCAATTCATCTCAGGGATATTAACTTCAACCTCAGTTTTTTTCAAACGAGCTTTTTTCATTAAACGCTCAATCGCTTTAGTTTCTACAACCAAAGAAACAGACTCATTTTTGTCGTGCCCGTATAAATTGGCAGGCAACAGACCAGTACGGCGCAAAGCATTGGGTTTGATGCCTTCTGGACGCTTTTTACATTCAATAGTTAGTTCAGTCGATTCCATAATTCCACAACTCAAAAATTCAAAATACCACATCTCCCTTCCACTAGACATACCCAGAGGTTATCTAAAGAAGGTGACTTAAGATTAGTACGCTCACAAAAGGTCAATTATACAGCAGTTTTCATTTATTTAGAGCGCACACGAACCTAACCCCCCTACCCCCTTCCCTTGTAGGGAAGGGGGGGAAATAAAAGACTCTTCGAGGCATACATAAATTGCTGTAGTCTGGTAAAAAATAATTCCCCCTTCCCTAAGAGGGAAGGGGGGTAGGGGGGTTAGGTCATGCGGTAAGCAAAGAAGCAGGACTTCCATCAGCGTGTAACAAAGTACGCTTTGGCCCATGAATTGGGTCTTCCAGTATGATTGTCTGGTCGCGACTTGGCCCAAGGGAAACAATGGCAATGGGAACTTCCATTAACTCTTCCAAATATTTTAGATAGTCCTGCGCTTGTCGTGGCAAATCAGACCACGAACGACAGTTACCTGTTGGTTGCTTCCACCCTGGTAAAGTCTTATAAATCGGACGACAGCTGCTAAACTTTTTCGCACTGCTGGGGAAATTTTCACAATTCACCCCATCGATTTCGTAAGCAACACAAACTTCGATTTCCTCTAATTCATCAAGGACATCAAGCTTGGTGATAGCCAAACAATCCAAACCGTTAATACGCACAGCATAACGGCCAATTACCGCATCAAACCAACCACAGCGTCGTTTGCGTCCAGTGGTAGTGCCAAATTCAGCACCCCTGTCACACAATAATTCACCTATTTCACCATCCAATTCGGTAGGAAAAGGACCTTCTCCCACACGAGTGGTATAAGCTTTTGAGACCCCAATCACTCGGTCAATCATCGTCGGACCCAAACCAGTACCGACACAAGCTCCTCCAGCCACAGGGTTAGAAGAAGTCACATAAGGATAAGTGCCGTGGTCGAGGTCAAGCAACGTTCCTTGTGCCCCTTCAAATAAAATATTGCGCCGTCGTTGGATAGCGTTGTATATTTTCAAAGAGGCATCCACAACAAAAGGACGCAAGCGCTCAGCATACCCCAGGTATTCGTCAATCACCTGTTTAGGGTCGAGTGGTGGTAAATTATAAAGCTTTTCCAAAATTATGTTCTTATAATTTATCGTCCACTCCAGCTGCTCTTGCAACTGTTGCGAGTCCATCAAATCGAGCATCCTAATACCTGTCCGCTCCGATTTATCAGCATAGGTGGGGCCAATTCCTCGACCAGTTGTGCCGATTTTATGACTTCCCCTGCGTTCTTCCGATGCCTTATCAATCATGCGATGATAAGGCATCGTCACGTGAGCGGTTTCCGAAATAAATAGGTTGTCTGTAGAAATATTTACTTTTTTCAGCTGTTCTAGTTCCGTTATCAAAACCTGGGGGTCTATAACCGTACCAGAACCGATAATACAATCCGTTTTCGGATACAAAATACCAGAGGGAATTAAATGCAGCTTAAAGGTTTGACCCTTGACAACAATAGTATGTCCAGCATTTACACCCCCTTGGTAACGTACGACAACATCTGCAGAGCGACTGAGTAAGTCTGTTATTTTACCTTTCCCTTCATCGCCCCATTGGGCACCAATAACAATGACGTTAGCCAAGCTTTTAATCTTAGTGAACTAAAGTTTCCACAAATATTAATCATCCACACCGAGGGTAGCTTTTGTCAAGGTTGTCCAGACAGATGTTTACCTAATATTTACCTGATGTTTACCCGAAATTACTTGTTAAAGAGACCATTTATCAGTTATTTAAATATTATATTAATATTTGTGAAGCTCTTTCATTTTCAGACAGCCCAACGTTCACAAAAAATAAAACTCTATATCGATATGTTTTATTTGCTACCGAATAAAAGTATAAAAAGAATTTAAATATCACCATAATTTTACTAATAAAAAATATTACTGAATAGCCGAAAAATAACAGGTCAAAATACATACATAACCTAAACTTTGAGAATTTGACAAACCGTATTAATGGTTACATCAGTCTTATGTCATTAAATTAAGATGAAAATCTTATATTAAATGTTAGCAGTCAACAGCCAACAGTCAACAATCAAAAGTCAACAACCAAATGAGTAAATGGTCTTTAACAACCAAACTAAAAACGGTATTTATAATAGTATTAGCAGTTATTCTTGCTAATGCTACCGTATCCTATAGCAACACAGCCAAGCTAATTAAAAACCAACAATACGTATCTAATTCCCACGAAATAATTATACAATTAGAAAAAACACTATCCTCATTTGGAGATGCCCAAATTAAAGCAGGTAACTTCCTGATTTTTTCAGATATAGAGAACTTAGAAGGTTATTTGAAAGCAAATCAGCAAACTAAAACCAATATTAAAGCATTAAAACAGTTAACCGCTGATAACCGACAAAAACTGCAGCAAATCATCATATTAGAGCAACAAATAAACCAACGACTAAAAGCCATAGAATCAGAAATTTCATTAGGAATAAATCGGGATTTATCAGTAGTCAAACAATTAATTTCCTCTCCAGAGAACAAGCAAGCTATAAATAAGATTCAACAAAAAATTCAAACATTAGAGACAGAAGAGACTAAATTATTACACAAACGTATTTACCAATTGCAAATTAGTTCGCAAAATGCGATGACAACATTTTCCATTGCAGCATTTGGAGATATTGCTTTTGTTCTGTTGTTGTACCACCTTCTTAAACGTTACATCACAGGACGTAAACAAACAGAGTTAGCATTGCGACAAAGCGAAAATCGTTTGCGAGCAATGATTGATGCGGAACCGGAATGTATTAAATTGATTGATATAGATGGCACGCTTTTAGAAATAAACGCAGCGGGAGTCACTATGATGGAGGTAGACAGTGCGGATGTATTGATTGGTAAATCTGTTTATCCTGGGATAGCCTCAGAATACCGACAAGAGTATATGGCTCTGCACGAAAATGTCTGTCAGGGTAAAAAAGGGAAACTACAGTTTGAGATTATTGGATTTAAAGGTGCTCGTCGTTGGGTGGAAACTCACGCAGTTCCTTTAAGAAACGAAGCGAAAGGTACTTTTTGGCATTTAGCAGTAACACGGGACATTACTAAACGCAAACAGCAAGAAGAAAAAATCCGCGAACAAGCAGCACTTTTAGACGTGGCTACGGATGCAATTTTAGTTAAAGATATTCAAAACCAAATTCTATATTGGAACAAAAGCGCTCAACGGCTTTACGGTTGGACAACAGAAGAAGCACTGCAAAAAAATGCATCGGTATTATTGTACAAAGAAACATCAGGTTTAATTCAAGATGCTTTCTTAACAGTTTTGAGTAAAGGTGAATGGCAGGGTGAGTTAAATCAAATAACTAAAGACGGAAAAGAAATTATTACTGAAAGCCGCTGGACATTGGTCAAAGATGAAAATCAACAACCAAAATCTATCCTAACTGTAAATACAGAAATTACCCAGAAAAAACAACTGGAAGCCCAACTTTTGCGTTCCCAACGCTTGGAGAGTATCGGTACACTAGCTGGTGGTATTGCTCACGATTTAAATAATGTCTTAGCACCGATTTTAATGTCTGTACAATTACTACAAATGAAACTTAAGGACGAACAGCACCAACAAATTCTCAAAACTCTAGAAGCAAATGTTAAACGTGGTGCAAATCTAGTCAAACAAGTTTTGTCTTTCGCTAGAGGTATCGAAGGTAAGCGGACAATAGTAAATATTAGACAATTGATTTATGAAATCGAACAAATTATTATCGAGACATTTCCCAAATCGATTATATGTCAAATAAATATCCCTGATAACCTATGGCATGTTTGGGGAGACACAACGCAATTACACCAAGTCTTAATGAATTTGGTCGTAAATGCTCGCGATGCCATACTAGATAGTGGAAGATTAACAATTTCCGCTGAAAACCTCGTAATTGATGAGCATTATGCCCAAATGAATATTGATGCTCAAGTGGGTTCTTATATTACCATTACCGTTGTGGATACAGGTATAGGAATGTCCCCAAAAATTCAAGAGCGTATTTTTGAACCATTTTTCACCACCAAAGATGTTGGTAAAGGGACAGGATTAGGACTTTCCACTGTACTGGGTATTATTAAAAACCATAATGGTTTTGTAAACGTTTGTAGTGAGGTCAGTAAAGGTACTCAGTTTCAGATTTATTTACCTGCTTATACTAACAGTGAAATCTTTACCCCATCTTTAGAAATTGAACCTTTTAATGGTAGCGGGGAATTAATTTTAGTAGTGGATGACGAAGCACCTATCCGAGAAATTACTAGGTCTTCTTTAGAAATTTATAACTATCGTGTACTAACAGCTAATGACGGTGTAGAAGCCTTATCAATCTATGCTCAACACAAACAAGAGATTTGTCTGGTGCTGCTGGATATGATGATGCCAACAATGGACGGACTCGTCACTATTAGAACATTGCAAAAAATTAACCCAACGGTAAAAATTATTGCTATAAGTGGATTAATATCCAATCAAAAAATGACCGAAGCTGCTGGCTTGGGTGTGAAAGCCTTTTTGTCTAAACCTTGTACTGCAAAAGAATTATTGCAGAAAATTAACTCTGTCAAAAATGGTTGTTAGTACTTGTGATTGATTGTTACAATTTATAGACAAATCATCTCCGTACCACTTGTTTTTTTTATGTGTTACTGTTAATAATAATTAAAATTTATAGAAAAAAGACCACTATGGCTCTATATGCGGAATTACACAGACACTTAGGCGGTTCAGTTGTACCCAGAGTCCTATGGCGATATTTTGAACGTCACGCAACTGATAAGGTATCTAAGTTTGCCGACTATCAACAATTTGAAGAGTTTTACACCAAAAAACGCGACACCTTGGATGAGTATCTAGAGTTACACACCTTAGTAGAGAGTGTGCAAACCATAGAAACACTGCCTTACTTTATCTATCGCTTGCTACGGGGAGCATACATTTTTGAAAATTTAGCGTATTTGGAACTCCGTTATACTCCCTATCTCAGAACACCAGAGCATCTAAGTCAGTCAGAAAGAATTGACAAAATGGCGGAAATTGTCCAGATAGTGGGAGAAGCAAGCCAAATTGCTGAGTATCCCATTGTGACTAGCCAAATTCTTTGTATGCACTCACGATTACCTTATGAAGTGAATAAGGCAATTGTGGATTTAGCAGCGCAAAATAGAAGGTTTGTTTGTGCTGTGGATGTCGCTGGTGGAGATAGCTATTATAAAGAGCGTCTTGATGAGTGGGTTAAGTTGTATGAGTATGCTCTTTCTGTGGGTTTGAACACTACTGGACACCTTTATGAAACTACAGCTGGTTGTTATCCAGAACTCATACCTTATTTAATGCGAATAGGACATGGTATTCAAATTCCTTTGCTGCATCCAGAATTACTTAAGGATTTGGCTCAACGCAATCAGTGTTTAGAAATCTGTCCCACTACTTATCTAAAAACTGGTACTTTGGAAGACATTCGTCAGTTAAAAGTGGTATTTGACCGCTGCTTTGAAGCTGGGGTGGATATTGCAATTTGTACTGATAATGCTGGGTTACATAATGTACGCTTACCGTTTGAGTACGAAAATCTTTTGACCCACAATATTATCAGTTTCCAACAATTACAAGCTTGCCAAGACGCTGCTTTCCGTCATGCTTTTGCTTGGCCTTATGGTCAGCGTCCTGCTTCGTTGCTGGATGGTTTGTTAAATCCACAACCAGCCAAAGTTTTTGCTCTGTAAAAATAAAGTTACTAGAGAACCCCACCCAACCCTAAAAACCCCACCCCCAACCCCCTCCCCGCAAGCGGGGAGGGGGCTACGATTTTGATTTACATACCCTCAACAAATGCCGAAATCAAAACAAAAAAAGATGAAAGATTTCGGATGTTCTTTTCTGAGGGCTTTTCATCGTCGTAGCCCCCTCCCCGCGTGCGGGGAGGGGGTTGGGGGTGGGGTTCTTAGGGTTTTATATGTGACTAAGCGCCAATCCCTTCAGTTGGTCCACCATGAGTTTTCCAAGCTGACACACCACCTAGGAGTTCAGAAACATGTTGAAAACCAGCATCTTTTAGCACATGTGCTGCACGGGATGTTTCTTCGTCACTTCCACCGTACACATAAATATCGCGGTGTGCATTTAAACAAGTTTTCGCCTTACTTGCCAATTCATTTAATGGTATTGGCATTGCTCCCATAATGTGACCGTGGTTGAAAGCTTGACGGTCGCGAACATCTAAAATTGTCAAAGCGGGTTGACCCCATTCCAAACGAGACTTAAGCTCTAGCAAATTTTTCTCTGGCATAAAACCTCCAAAATAATTTCCCTAGTTAAAGAAAGAATTGATAAGTTGGTTTGCTACAATCACTCTGAAAAGCAATTTAGCAATAATCCCCTTTTTTTATGGGATTTTTTTATAATTAATCAATATTTTGATTACAGTTTAAATAGTTTTATTGAGTTTTTTTGCAAAGTATGAACTTTTTGTAAAAAATATCAGTAGCATATATTACTTAGTGATTTTACAATCCAAAATCTAGAATTAAAAATTAAAAATTAAAAAATTTAAATTTAAAACTGAAAATTTGTTGAGCTACCTTTTGCCGTAAAATAAAAATTATGGCATCTATAATACAAGCTCTACCTTCAGAAGTTGTACATTTAATTACGGCAGGGGAAGTAATTGACTCATTCGCTGCCGTTGTTCGGGAATTGGTAGAAAATTCCCTCGATGCTGGTGCGACAAGAATAACAGTTTACTTGTGGCCGCACCAATGGCGAGTGCGAGTAACAGACAATGGTCGTGGGATGGATTTAGAGGATTTGAAAATAGCCGCGACCGCTCACAGTACCAGTAAGATAAGCACTTGCGCGGATTTATGGAAAATTCAGAGCTTAGGATTTCGTGGGGAAGCGTTACATAGTTTAACGACCTTAGCCGAATTGGAAATTTTGAGCCGCTCATCTGTTTCGTCTTTTTCGTCTAATAAACAAGACAATGGTTGGCGTATTGTCTACGGCTACGAAGGAGAACCAACACATATAGAACCAACTGCTATCGCTCCTGGTACTGTGGTAAATGTATCTAACCTGTTTAGTAATTGGATAGTCCGACGTCAGGGTTTACCGAATGTAGTCCAGCAAATGAAGGCTGTGCAATCAAGTATCCATCAGATTGCTTTATGTCACCCTCATGTTGCATGGCAGGTTTGGCAAAATGACCGTCTGTGGTTTAAATTATCCCCAGCGACTACGGTAGGGCAAATATTAGCGCAAATAATACCCCAAGTACGTCCAACAGATTTCCAAGAATTAACTTTAGAACTTTCCCCGCAAGATTCTGCGTCCAAGACTTCAAATGCACCGCTTCATCTTCTTGTTGGACTACCAGATAGATGCCATCGTCATCGTCCTGATTGGGTACGTTTTGCTGTTAACGGCAGAATGGTGAAGTCGCAAGAATTAGAACAAACTATTATGAGGGCATTTTATAGGACATTACCTCGTGATAGGTATCCAGTTTGTTTCCTACATTTAAAAATATCTCCCGACCAAATCGACTGGAACCGAAATCCAGCAAAAACAGAAATTTATCTCAAAGATATCGGTTATTGGCAAGAACAAATATCGGGTGCTATCGAACAAGCACTACGTATAAATCCTGGCACTATTAAAGAAGCTGTTCATACCACTAGAGTCAGCAAGTTATTGAAAGCGGCTGAAGAGAATGGTGGTTACAAAGTCAAGAATTTTAGGCAACATGATGAGAATGTAACTCAACATTTATTAAAAGCTAAAGGTCAGATTAATAACACATATATTGTCGCTGAACATCCTGGGGGTGTGTGGTTAGTAGAGCAACACATTGTCCATGAAAGAATTTTGTACGAGCAGTTGTGCGATAGTTGGCAGTTAATTCCTGTGCAGCCCGCTGTAATCTTGTATCAATTGTCATCTGCCCAAGTCTCACAATTGCAGCATATTGGTTTAGATATTGAACCTTTTGGGGAACAACTTTGGGCTGTACGGACTATTCCAAGTATGTTAAGAGACAGAGAAGATTGCGCGGAAGCAATTTTAGAACTTAGTTGGGGGGGAGATTTGCGAACAGCTCAAGTTTCTGTTGCTTGCCGCACTGCTATTCGTAATGGTACTCCTTTGGATATGGGAGAAATGCAGGCACTGTTAGACCAATGGCAACGTACTCGCAATCCTCATACTTGTCCCCACGGAAGACCTATTTATTTATCTTTGCAAGAGCCTGCTTTGGCTAGGTTTTTTAGACGGAGTTGGGTAATTGGGAAGAGTCACGGGATTTGATGCAAAGACAACCACATCCAAAAAAAAACACCCTCAACCCAAAAAAAACCACCCCCCAACCCAAAAAAACCCCACCCCCAACCCAAAAAAAACCCCACCCCCAACCCCCTCCCCGTAAACGGGGAGGGGGCTACGATAAATAAAAATTGGTTTGTTGACATTGCATGCAATCAAGAAATTTTATTTATTACTAAATTATTTATTACTAAATAAAAATCAACAATTCTAGCCTACTAATCGTAGCACCCTCCCCGCGTGCGGGGAGGGGGTTGGGGGTGGGGTTTCTTGGGGGGGGTTGGGGTTTCTTGGGATGCTGTATCCTATAAAACGCAGGCTATAGTAATCACAAAATTTACTCAATGGCTGAATATAATTACCAAGTTGGTGGATGTTTATCTGGAACTGCCGTCAGTTATGTCCAACGTCAAGCCGATACCGAACTCTACAACGCGCTTAAAAACGGCGAATTTTGCTATGTTTTAAATTCCCGACAAATGGGAAAATCTTCGCTTTTAGTGAGAGTCAGGCATCTTTTAAACCAAGAAAATGTGCTTTGTGCGACTCTGGATATGACGAATATTGGTAGCGAAAATATTACTGTTAGTCAGTGGTATAAAAGTATTATTGCTAAATTATGTTTAGCTTTTAATTTATTTGATTGCTTTAACTTCAAAGTTTGGTGGCAAATTCAAGAAGACTTGTCATTTCCACAAAGATTAAGTAATTTTGTTTCAGAAGTCTTGCTCAAGCAATTTCCTAACAAGAAACTTTTAATTTTTGTTGATGAAATTGATAGCATCAAAAGTCTTGATTTCTCGGTTGATGATTTTTTTGCTTTAATTAGAAATTTTTATAATGAACGCGCTGTTAATCTAGAATATCGCCGTTTAACATTTGTAATTGCAGGAGTTGCAACACCTTCTGATTTAATTAAAGATACAAAACGTACACCTTTTAACATTGGACGGGCAATTAAGCTCCAAGGATTTGATTATGATGAAGCTACTGTACTACTAGGAGGATTGAGTTTAGAATTCGGCGATGCTCATGCTGTTTTGAAAGCAATTTTTTCTTGGACAGACGGACAACCTTTTCTCACCCAAAAGCTATTTCACATGATTGCTGACACCAAGACAATTCCACTCGGTAGTGAGGCATTATGGGTGGAAAATATGGTGCGAGCGCGCATTTTGCATGATTGGGAAAGCCAAGATAATCCAGAACATTTACGCACAATTAGAAATCGCTTGTTTACGAATCCACAGTATACGGGAGCAATTCTTGCACTATACCAGCAGTTGCTGCAAGGAACTGAGGTTCCCGCTGATGCTAGTAGGGTGCAAACGGAATTGCTACTGTCAGGTTTGGTGGTACGAAACTCAGGATTTTTGAAGGTGAAAAACCTGATTTATGAACAGGTGTTTAATCTTGATTGGGTAGAACGGCAATTAGCGTTACTACGTCCTTACTCTCAGGCTTATAATGCTTGGTTTGCATCTAAACAACTAGACGAGTCTCGACTTTTGCGTGGACAAGCACTAATTGACGCTCAATACTGGGCACAAGGAAAAAGTCTCAGCGATGGCGATTATCAGTTTCTCGCAGCGAGTCAAAATCTTAATTGGCGTGAAGAACAGTTAGCCCTAAAAGTCGAACGAACTCAAGCCATTGCAACACAGTTGTCGCAACAGAAAAAATTTACCCGACAGCAAAATTTATTAATTGCGGTACTGGTAACTGCACTAACAGCTGTGACTGGATTGAGTATTAGCATATACTTTAATGGGCGCTCCATTATGCTTAGTCAAATCCAAACAATAACTACTTCTTCGGAACTGTTGTTTGCCTCGAATCGCCATTTAGATGCTTTGGTAGCAGCGATTAATGCTAAACGTCAACTGCAAAGTTTTGGAAGTGGTGATTCGGTAATTACATCTAAAGTCAATTATGCACTACGACAAGCAGTACTTGGTGTGAATGAAGCAAACCGCTTGGTTGGACATCAAGGAGCAGTTAAAGGTATAGCATTTAGTCGCGATGGTCAAACAATTGCTTCAGCGAGTGGCGATTTAACTATTAAGCTTTGGAATAAAAACGGTAAACTATTAAGAACCTTAACCGGACATAAAAGTTTAGTTTGGGATGTTGTCTTTAGCTACGATGGCAATACAATTGCATCGGGCAGCATGGATGGGACTCTAAAGCTTTGGAACCCCAATAATGGTAATTTGCGTAAGGACTTAATAGCACATCGAGGTGGTGTGCTAGGTGTGAGTGCAAGCCGTGATTTGATTGCATCTGCAGGAATTGATAAAACTATCAAACTCTGGACTTGGGATGGAAAATTGCTGCAAACTCTAACGGGACATAGTGCTCCCATATGGAATGTAGCGATTAGTAATGACCAGGAGTTAATAGTTTCTGGAAGCGAAGATAATACCATAAAATTTTGGAGCAGTAAGGGAATATTATTAAGAACTTTAGTAGGACATAATAGCCCCGTTAGACGAGTTGCTATTAATCCTCAAGGTAACGTAATTGCAACCACCAGCACAGACAATACGGTTAAACTTTGGAACCGAAATGGAGTATTATTAACAACATTGTCAGGTCATAGTAATGAAGTTTGGGGGGTGGCATTTAGTCCTAATGGTCAAATGGTCACAACTGCGGGGAATGACCAAGCTATAAAGCTTTGGACAGTGGACGGTACTTTACTCGCCACCTTTAAAGGACATAACGACTGGATTAACGACATTGCCTTTAGCCCTGATGGCAGCTTAATTGCTTCTGCTGGTCAAGATAGAACCGTAAAGTTATGGCGATGGAAAACGCCGTTGGTAACTAGCTTTAGCGGTCGGGGTATGGCTGTATTAGGAGCAGCATTTAGTCCGTCGGGGCAAATTATTGCTTCGTCCCACGAAGATGGTAGCGTCGATTTGTGGAATCCCCAGGGACAGTTGACCAAGCGGTTAAAAAATCCTGGTGTAATTGCCTGGGCAGTTGCATTTAGTCCTGATGGGAAACTGATTGCAAGTGCAAATTCAGATGCGACTGTTAAACTCTGGAATTCTGATGGAGTCTTACTCAAAACCTTCAAAGGTCACCGTGCTGAAGTTTGGGGAGTAAGATTTAGTCCAGATGGTTCCACAATCGCCTCCGCTAGTATGGATAGTACAGTAAATATTTGGAGTATTAATGATGGTCGTTTGCTGAAAACACTTAAGGGTCATATGTCACGTGTTAAAGATGTTGCATTTAGCCCCGATGGCAAGTTAGTCGCATCAGCAAGCGAGGATAGTACCATCAAACTTTGGAGCGTCAGCAATGGTAAACTCATTAACACCCTTAAAGGACATCAAAGTAGTATTTGGGGTCTTGTGTTCAGTCCTGATGGCAAATTGATTGCAAGTGCAAGTGAGGATAACACAGTTAAATTGTGGAATCCGGTTAATGGTCTTTTGTTGCGAACTCTCGAAGGTCATAGTGGAACTGTATGGTCAGTCGCTTTTAGCCCTGATGGTAAACTAATTGCTAGTGGGAGCGCAGATAAAACCGTGAGACTTTGGAGAACCAACGATGGTAGTTATGTAACAAAGCTTGCTAGCCACAGTGATAAAGTTAACTCAGTGGCGTTTAGTCCTAATGGTCAAGTAATCGCATCTGCAAGTTCTGATAGTACTATTATTCTTTGGAATTTACAGCCAATACTTACGCTCGACCCTTTGGTATACGGCTGTAATTGGGTACGCGATTATTTGCAAACAAATATAGAAGTAGAAAAAAGCAACGGTGGGAATCTTTGTCCTTAAGGGACTCACGCACTACTTGATGCAAAAAGCGAGCTAATTGATGCAAAAACAAGCAAAAAGCGAGCTGATTGATGCAAAAACAAGCAAAAAGCGAGTTCATTGATGCAAAAGCGAGTAAAAAGCGAGTTCATTGATGCAAAAGCGAGTAAAAAGCGAGTTCATTGATGCAAAAAGCGAGCAAAAAGCGAGTTCATTGATGCAAAAGCGAGCAAAAAGCGAGTTCATTGATGCAAAAGCGAGCAAAAAGCGAGTTAATTGATGCAAAAGCGAGCAAAAAGCGAGTTAATTGATGCAAAAGCGAGCAAAAAGCGAGTTGATTGATGCAAAAGCGAGCAAAAAGCGAGTTAATTGATGCAAAAGCGAGCAAAAAGCGAGTTAATTGATGCAAAAGCGAGCAAGATGCTCGCACTACTTGATGCAAAAGCGAGCAAGATGCTCGCACTACTTGATGCACAAGCGAGCAAGATGCTCGCACTACTTGATGCAAAAAGCGAGCAAGATGCTCGCACTACTTGATGCACAAGCGAGCAAGATGCTCGCACTACTTGATGCAAAAAGCGAGCAAGATGCTCGCACTACTTGATGCACAAGCGAGCAAGATGCTCGCACTACTTGATGCAAAAGCGAGCAAGATGCTCGCACTACTCCCCACTCCCCACTCCCCACTCCCCACTAAATCAAAAATCCGTAACGATAGCCATTTGACGACGAGGTTTGAGATTCTCGATTCCTAATAATGGTGTTTCTTTGGTGGTCGCAACACTAGAGAAAGAAGGTTGACCAGGCTTCATAATGACTGCTTTATATGAAACTATTCCAGAATTTTCACCATCAATACAGCGTGCAGCTATTTTGGATAAGTCTAAACTTCTTGGTGGAATATAGGGACCTCGGTCATTTACTCGCACAATCACGGAATTACCGTTCTTCAGATTCGTCACCTGCAAAAAGGTGTTGAAAGGTAAACTCTTGTGAGCTACAGTCAAATCGTTTTCGTTAAAGGTCTCACCATTCGCAGTTGTGCGACCGTGAAAATAATCACCGTACCAGGAAGCAACTCCAGAAAATTTAGTACTTGTTGCTTGTAAACCATACATTTCCTGCTGTGCTCTGACTAAGGAAAGCGCAGGTGTTTGTAGAGCTTTCCGTAAATTATTTGCCCATTCAATCGCTAGTAGGTCGGAACTACGATTGAATTTATCAGAAACGTTCTTTTCTACTCCAAATAGGAAGCGATTACCAGCCATCAATGCTGGTATCCCATCAACCAATGCTGGCTTTAACTGTGAAGCATTTAAGCTAGATGACTTCAGCAGTTTTGTTAAACGACTCTGCATCACATTGGCTTGTTCTACAGTGGGTACACTAGCAACAAAACGTCTTCTCACCCAAACTTCATAGTTATTGTCGTCACGGTGAACAACTACCACCGAGGAAGATGAATTAAGATTTCGTTCAGCCAAATTCCCGAAGCTAAAGAAATTTTGTAGTGAACGTAGGATTTTGCTTGAAAAAAAATCTGAATGAGAATTATTCGGTTCGATAAAGCTAATTGCTGGAGAATAGCTAGCTATCGGACGTGATTGTGTCTTCTTCCCTTGGTCTTGTACTAGAGAGCAAAATTTACTTTGGCTTTGATTGATGGTAACTAAGGAAGGGTTTTGAGGCTTAACCTCATTCTTATTTGCTAATTGAGAATTCCAATCTGTTCTTATAAAACTAGAAGGAATCAGCGATACATTCCAACTTTGTCTATGCCGTATCCCGAAAACAAAAAACGGACGCTGTTTACTTACCAATTTACCTAAACTGAATGAAACCTTTGTCGCTGTAACATTTGATATCACACTTGGTGGTAAATGATTTAACGGCAAGAAAGAACCAATCCAGGAGGTAACACTAAGAAGTCCAATCAATAGCATATTGTTGTTAATTTTCGGGTAAAGGGGCACTAATTTTAGTGCATTGAGTACAAATTTTTTCTTGGAAACTGAACTTTTGGAACAACAAAGACAGGATATATATATAGTGACTAAGAAAAAATCTATCTTCAGATAGACACTGAGACAAAACTGATCCCCAGCAAATCTTATATTATTTTTGTGTCTTTCAGTTAACAGATAAAAATTTCAGATTCTATTTGCAATTAATACCCGGTTTTCAATTTAAATTTGTTATCATTCCGCGAAAAGAGCACCTAAAATATGTGAAAATCACTTTATAAACAATGGGATAAATACGGAGAATGAATCAATGAAACATCTTATTTTTTACATTGTGGACGTATTTGCGGAAGCAAAATATACTGGAAATCAGTTAGCTGTATTTACCAATGCAGCAGGACTTTCAACAGCCCAAATGCAGGATATAGCCAGGGAAATCAACTATTCTGAGACCACATTCATAACTGAACCCCAGGAGAAATTAGGCGGATACGATGTTAGAATATTTACTCCCAAAAAAGAGTTACCCTTTGCAGGTCATCCAACTATTGGAACAGCGTACATACTACAACAAGAGATAATTAAACAACCAGTTCAAAAGATTTTGCTGAATCTACAGGTGGGTCAAATCCCTGTCACAATTAACTACAGTAGTGGTGAAGTAGAGTGGTTATGGATGCAACAAAAAGCTCCAACATTCCATCAGATACTACCTAGTTATAGCCTTGCTGAAGTTTTGGGGATAGATGTACAAGAAATAGATAATCGCTTTCCTATTCAATCTGTTTCTACTGGTGTACCGTTCATCATCACACCACTAAAAAGTTTGCAATCCTTAAAAGAAATTAAGTTAAATAAAGAAAAATACTTCCAACTAATTGACACAATCGAAGCTAAGTGCATCCTTGCTTTTTGTCCTCAAACTTACCATCAAGAGAACCAGTTGTGCGTAAGAGTATTTGCAGATTATCTTGGTGTTCCTGAAGACCCAGCCACAGGTAGTGCAAATGGATGCTTAGCTGGCTATTTGGTTAAATATTCCTACTTTGGGGAGAACGATGAAAAGAACGAAATAAATATCAAAGTAGAACAGGGGTACGAAATTTATAGACCCTCACTAATTTTACTACACGCAAAGAAAAAAGATACAGAAATAGAAGTTAATGTTGGTGGCAAAGTGATAAAAATTGCTCAAGGAGAGTGGGAGTAAGCAATTCGCAATATGCCGAGGCGGCACGCTACGCGAACGCAATATGTCGAGGCGGCACGCTACGCGAACGCAATATGCCGAGGCGGCACGCTACGCGAACGCAATATGCCGAGGCGGCACGCTACGCGAACGCAATTCCCCACTCCCCACTCCCCACTTCCCACTCCCCACTCCCCACTCCCCATTTCCAAAGATATGGGGCAAAATCTGCCAAATGTAACGGAATGCAAAGTATAATGAGTTGGTCAAAACCATTAAGAAATGTTGAAGAGCAGTCAATTATAATGCGGGTAGCAATCGCTGGAGCGGGTTTAGCAGGTCTTTCTTGCGCCAAATATTTAACTGATGCGGGTCATACTCCCGTTCTCCTGGAAAGTCGGGATGTGTTGGGAGGGTTGGTGGCAGCGTGGAAAGATAAAGATGGCGACTGGTATGAAACAGGGCTGCATATTTTTTTTGGGGCTTACCCAAATATGTTGCAGTTGTTCAAGGAATTGGGGATTGAAGACCGTTTGCAGTGGAAAGAACACTCAATGATTTTCAATCAGCCTTCAAAACCGGGTACTTATAGTAGATTTGATTTTCCTGATTTGCCAGCACCTTTTAATGGTGTTGCGGCAATTCTGGGTAACAATGATATGCTCACCTGGTCTGAGAAAATAAAATTCGGACTGGGTTTAATACCAGCGATGATTCGGGGACAGGATTATGTCGAGGAGATGGATAAGTACTCCTGGACTGAGTGGCTACAAAAACAGAATATTCCCGAACGGGTAAATGATGAAGTTTTTATTGCGATGACCAAATCCTTAAACTTCATTGGTCCAGATGAAATTTCTGCCACGATTATTTTGACAGCCTTAAACCGCTTTCTCCAAGAGAAAAGAGGCTCGCAGATGGCTTTTTTGGATGGTTCGCCTAATGAGCGCTTGATTGAGCCAATAGTTGATTATATTACCGAGCGTGGTGGCGAAGTTAGAGTGAACGCTCCTCTGAAAGAAATAATCCTAAATGCGGATGGTACGGTGAAGCATTTTGTGATTAGGGGCTTAAATGGCACAGCAGATGAAATTTTGGAAGCAGACGCTTATGTCTCGGCTATGTCTCAAGACATAATCAAAGTCATGCTACCGGAACCTTGGAAACAAATGGAATATTTCCAAAAGCTTGAGGGTTTGTCCGGCGTGCCTGTGATAAACTTGCATCTGTGGTTTGACCGTAAACTTACAGACATTGACCACTTGCTATTTTCGCGATCGCCGCTGCTCAGCGTATATGCTGATATGAGCAATACCTGCAAAGGATACGCTGATCCAGACCGTTCGATGCTGGAATTAGTTTTAGCACCGGCTTCTGATTGGATAAGCAAATCTTCCGAGGAAATAATCGAAGCGACTCTAGCGGAGTTAGTAAAATTGTTCCCTCAACACTTTACCGGAGACAACCCAGCGAAACTACTGAAATATCACGTAGTAAAAACGCCGCGTTCGGTTTATAAATCAACGCCAGGTCGTCAAAAGTATCGTCCTTCCCAAGAAACCCCGATTAGCAACTTCTTTATGGCAGGGAGCTATACCATGCAACGCTACTTAGGGAGTATGGAAGGAGCCGTACTTTCTGGTAAGCTGACAGCACAGGCGATTGCCAGAGCCTTTCCTGAGGTAAATACTTCAAGAAACATGCAAATCCCAACCATCCAGCCTGCGACTAATGCTGCAACTGCCTAAGAACCCCCCGCGCTATTCACCGTCGGTCTCTGTGGAGGACGCCTACGAACTTTGTCGCCAACTAATAGCAAAGTATTCAACGACATTTTACCTTGCGACTTTGCTGACGAGTGGGACAAAGGGAAAATCAATTTGGGCAATTTATGCCTGGTGTCGTCGAACAGATGAACTGGTGGATGGGCCCGCAGCTGCTCTCACCACATTGGAAACTTTAGACCTATGGGAGCAGCAATTAGAATCAATATTTGCGGGATATCCATCAGATAATTTTGACGTAGCCCTAGTAGATACAATCCAGCGATTTCCGATAGATATCCAACCTTTTCGGGATATGATAGCGGGACAGCGCATGGATTTATACCGTAGTCGCTACGAAACATTTGATGATTTGTATCTTTACTGTTATCGTGTTGCGGGAACCGTAGGCTTGATGTCAACGGCCGTTATGGGAATAGATACGGAGCAAAACACAGCACCGTGGAACCGCAACGAAGAGCCATATATCCCCATCGAAGAAGCAGTAGCCTTGGGAATAGCCAAGCAAATGACCAATATCTTGCGAGATGTTGGTGAAGACGCACGACGGGGACGTATTTATATACCTCAAGAAGACTTAGCGAAATTCAATTACACAGAAGAAGATTTATTAAAAGGTGTAGTCGATGACCGCTGGCGTTCCTTGATGCACTTCCAGATTACAAGAGCGCGACATTTTTATCAAAAAGCAGAAAAGGGACTATCTTACCTATCCCCCGATGCTCGCTTACCCGTATGGGCAGCTTTGATACATTACAGTCGTATTCTAAACGTCATAGAACGTAATGATTATGATGTATTCAACCGTCGTGCTTTTGTTCCTGACTGGAGAAAATTCACTAGTTTGCCAGTAGCTTGGCTACGGGCACAGGTGTTGTAGGGAATTGGTAATTGGTAATTGGTAATTGGTAATTGGTAATTGGTAATTGGTAATTGGTAATTGGGTATGTCCAATAAATTGTTAAACAATTCCCCACTCCCCATTCCCAATTCCCTACTCCCAATTCCCCACTCCCAATTCCCCACTCCCTATTGACATCCTTAAACAACTCAAGTAACATTAGTATTTGTCAGCCTGGAGAGGTGGCTGAGTGGTCGAAAGCGGCAGATTGCTAATCTGTTGTATGGTTCGTAAGGCCATACCGAGGGTTCGAATCCCTCCCTCTCCGCTTTTAAACAAATTAGCCAATTTCTTTTGTAGAGACGCGATTAATCGCGTCTCTACATTTGTTTGGGGATATTCGACGACGTGAAAATTATTGTGCCAATGGGTAGAGACGCGATTAATCGCGTCTCTACATTATTTGTTTGGGGGTATTCGACGACGTGAAAATTATTGTGCCAATGGGTAGAGACGCGATTAATCGCGTCTCTACATTATTTGTTTGGGGGTATTTGACGACGTGAAAATTATTGTGCCAATGGGTAGAGACGCGATTAATCGCGTCTCTACATTTGTTTGGGGGTATTTTGCAATGTAAGAATTAGTAAGCCAATCCGTTATGATATTTTTACATCTTCAGGGGGATGCTATCATTTATGCTCTAGAGTCATTAAAAATTCTAGGGTGAGAGGTAATAACTTTGCTTTTTACCTTTAAGGATATGACTCCTGAAACAAAGAGGAGTGAAAGTTAGTTTATGCAAAAAATTCGTACCAGCTTAGCCTTAGCTGTAATTACATTAGCAACAGGTTTTTTAGCAGCAGCATGTGAAGAAAATACACCTAAACCAGGGCCAACAGCAGGAAATGCTACCCCAGGACAAGAAGCAACAGCACCAGCACCAGCAGCACCAGCAGCTAATAGTGATGGTAGTTTAGTAATTGGTTCCTTGCTACCAGCGACAGGTGACTTAGCTTCTATCGGAGCGCAAATGATAGAGGCAGTTCCCTACTTAGTAGAAACAGTAAACGCTTGTGGTGGTGTGAATGGGAAACCAGTTAAACTAGTTGCCGTAGATGACCAAACCGACCCGAAAGCCGGAGCAGCGGGTATGACAAAACTAGCAACAGTAGACAAAGTAGCTGGTGTGGTAGGTTCATTTGCAAGCAGTGTTTCTACAGCAGCGGTTTCTATAGCAGCGCAAAACAAAGTGATGTTAGTTTCTCCAGGTAGTACCAGTCCAGTATTTACCGAAAAAGCAAAAGAATATAACGGATTTTGGGCACGTACAGCTCCCCCAGATACCTATCAAGCTGCTGCTTTAGCTCAATTAGCAATTAAAAAAGGTTATAAAAGAGTCTCCACTGTGGTAATTAACAACGACTACGGTGTTGGTTTTGAAAACGCATTTGTTCAAGCCTTTGAAAAATTAGGTGGAACCGTAGTTAATAAAGGTAAAGGTGTACGCTACGACGCGAAAGCCCAAACATTTGAAACAGAAGCACAAGCAGCCTTTGCAGGTAAACCGGATGCTGTACTGGGTGTATTTTATGAAGAAACAGGTGCTTTATTCTTGAAATCAGCATATCAAGGTGGCTTATCAAAAGGTGTGCAAATCCTGTTAACAGACGGTGTGAAATCAGACACTTTCCCCAACAGAGTAGGTAAAGCTGCGGATGGTAAATACATTGTTTCCGGGAGTATTGGTACAGTACCCGGTTCTAACGGAAAAGGATTAACAGCGTTCACCAAGATTTGGGAATCCAAGAAAAAAGCTCCCCCAGCACCTTATACTGCTCACGCTTGGGATGCAGCAGCTTTATTAACTTTGGCTGCACAGTCGGCTAAAGAAAATACAGGTACGGGTATTTCTAGCAAAATTCGCGAAGTTGCTAACGGACCTGGACAAGATGTGAGCGACGTTTGCGAGGGTCTGAAATTATTGAAAGAAGGTAAAAAGATTAACTACCAAGGAGCCAGTGGTAACGTAGACATTGACGCAAACGGAGACGTGGTGGGTGTCTACGACGTTTGGCAAGTGGGTGATGATGGCAAAATCAAGACTATCGACCAGGTAAGTCCTAAGTAGTAATTGGTAATGGGTGATGGGTAATGGGTGATGGGTAATGGGTGATGGGTGATGGGTAACAGAGAAAGGGTAATGGGTGATGGGTGATGGGTAACAGAGAAAGGGTAATGGGCAATTACCAATTACCAATTACCAATTACCAATTACCAATTACCAATTACCAATTACCAATTACCAATTACCAATTACCAATTCCCAATTCCCAATTCCCAATTCCCAATTCCCTAAAATCCGCTAAAGTTATAAGCAATACCTAGTAATAAACCTACGTCGGTTTGATTGAAGAATGCGGCATTTACTCCAGCTGTTGCGGTAAACTGCTGTGTGAGAGGCACATCTACACCACCAGTTAACAAGAAACCAACATCTGAATTGCTGCCTGTTTTAATTGCTGCACCAATCCCTGCGTAAGGTGCTATTGGTAAAGGCTCGCTGAATGGGTCTGCTGATGGTGAGAAGTTAAAGTCGTAGGTGATGGGAATTGTAATTACTGTGTTGCTGGAAAGTACTGCTGCTGGTCTGACGGATATGTTCCTTGTTAAACCTAGTTTGCTATACACCAGGAAGTTTCCATCGCTTAGGGCTGAACTTCCACCACCTAATCCGATATTGGCTCCTATTCCCACATAAAATCTGCTGACACTACGTCCAGTTGAGCCTAAGTCAATGTCGCTTTGGGCTATTTTGGTAGAAGTCTGTTCGGTTAATGCTTCGGAACTGGTTGCTGTTGTACCTGGAATTGGTGCTGTTGTGTTAGTTGCGGTTTGCTGGTCAGAAGATACTGATATTGGTTGAAGTGTTGATAAATTGGATTCTATATTTGTTTGGTTAGAGACGTTTTGATTTACTGTCTCGATTTGAGTACTTGTAGCTTTTGGAACTGCTTGTTGATTGACTGTGTTGGACGCAGTTTGGGCTAATGCATTGGATGCAGTACCTGTAAATGCTACAGCTGTTAGGCTTAGCAAGCAACAAATACCGTTAAGAGAAAAAATATTGTTCACGTTAACTCCTCAAAGAAAACAGACACCACTAATATAATTACCAGTTTATAGTCATAAATTCCTAGTCAACAAATCTAAAGGCTTTTCTAGGCTATTGGTTCTTGACTTGGTTATTGAATAACTGGAAACATTCAACATTTAACACTAAAAAATGATTTTCTACATCCTTAATTAGTCATACTTTATTAACTTTTTATACAATATATTTTATTAAATTTACATAATTATACGGTTGACAATGATTATTGACACAAGGTAAAGATTTAGTTTTTTGATATTAAGATAAGCTTTATAGATATTCATCTATTTCGCTATGTAGCTAGATGGTTATATTTATGTTAAAGATGGTAATTATATGGAAGACTGTAATTTTTAGATGTCTTTAATTAAAATACGTACTGAAAATTCTTTACAAATTTTTCATAAATTTATCAGGTTTTTATGAGATACAAAATCCTCCAGAGGTAGTAATATTCTAGTTTTGGCTAATATTTATTTTTCTATCTAAAAATATATTTTTGATGAAAACTCAGTGAAGCAAGGGTTGCAGGTTTATTTTTTATGATATTTTATCGTTAACCATAAATCATTAGTTAGTCACAAAAATGTTCAAAGTCACCGAAGTGAAACAACTTTAATTTAGGAAACTCAAAACAACAAAACTATTTTTCCTCAACTCGTTATTTTTTCATTTTTTATTCAGCTAAATGTTGTGCTGTATTGTTCAGCTATCTGACTTTTATTTGATGGCTTAACACTATCATTTTTTTGCTTTCACATTGTTTAGTTATTGAAAATCATCTATTTATTCATCTACCCGAAGGAATAAATAGAGTAATAAATGTTTGTTAAATATTCTTAAGGGTAAACAAGATTTTACTTTACACATAGCGAAATCATATGTCCTGCTGCTTAGATTTTAAGCGCAATTGTTCATTTTGTCAGTCATTGTTATTTACCAATTTAACCGATTGCTAATATGAAAAAAGTTAAAGTTCTGAATGTAGAAATAGATAACCTGTCCAAGTCAGAATTTTTGGATAAATTGCAATCGGGTGTTGTATTTACACCAAATGTTGACCATTTAATTAAGCTACAGAAAGACCCAGATTTTTTACAGGCTTATAGTATAAGCGACTATAAACTATGTGATAGTCAAATAATTTGGTACGCATCCAAATTTTTAGGGACACCTATCAAAGAAAAAATTTCTGGTTCGGATTTACTACCTGCTTTTTACTATCATCATCAATACAACACCGAAATTAAAATTTTTCTATTGGGTGCTGCTGAAGGTATTGCTTACCAAGCACAAAACAAAATTAATTATAAAGTGGGTAGGAAAATTGTTGTTGCTAGCTATTCTCCAAGGTTTGGATTTGAAAACGACCCTGCTGAATGTCAGAAAATTATAGACATGGTTAATCGCTCTGGTGCCACCGTTCTGGTAATTGGTGTTGGTGCTCCTAAGCAGGAAAAATGGATATTTAGGTATAAAAGCTTTTTTCCACATATCAAAATTTTTATGGCTCTCGGAGCAACAATTGATTTTGAAGCTGGACATATTCAAAGAGCTCCCAGTTGGATGAGTCAAACAGGTTTGGAATGGTTGTTCAGGTTATATTCCGAACCCAAAAGATTATGGAAGAGGTATTTGGTGGATGATATCCCTTTTCTATTGCTGATTCTCAAACAGAAATTTCGCACAATTCGCAATTCGCAATTCGCAATTCGCAGTTATAAGAAAGGTGTTAATTAATTGAGTAATTATTTGAATTACTAATTAATTGCGAATTGCGTAAGCGCTACGCTCTACGTGAATGCGTAGCGTCTGCTTCGGATTTCCCATAAAGACTCCCAAGCGAATTTGTGATTTGAGCTGCTTGGGTAATAATGGATGAAGTGATGGGCTAAATTATTACCTCGCTGCTATTTTATTTTTAATAAAAATTATGTCTAACGGTATACCACAAATTGTTCCAGTTTCTCAAGGTGAAGTCCAAGAGGCTTTTGCGTCTGCGAAAGTTACCAGGGATTTTTACGAAGAGGTACAAGTCCGGTCTGATTTTCAGCGTTATTGTGGGTGGTATCGAAGCGTTGCTGAAAAAAATCGTCAGGATTTAGAGAAAATGCGTGGTGAAATTAATTTTTTCCGCTTTTTTCGCGGTAATAGGTAGATGATAGATGATAGATGAAAGGCACTAAATCGGAAATTGCCAGTTTGTAGAAGTTATGTACTGGCATTAACTTAAATAAACAATCCGACATTCCCATGTTGGGGGTAGTTTTTTTTATGTGGATTGCTCCATTTCTTCAACTACCCAAGAATGGGGATTTTTAGGGATTTTTAGGGATTTTTAAGGATTTTTTAAACTTTTAAGACAAAACTTCTATTTCATTCTCGCGCAAGTGGGCTTTAAATTTCTTGGTAAATTGCACTAAATAAGGAAAGTTCGCACTTACGGGTCTACCGTGCCATTCTGTCGCAATTCCCACAATTTCGCCTTCTAATCCTTTTATATCAAAAGATTGACTGCGATGTTCAGGATGGTGGTATATTACAACGGATTCTTTTACCCGAATGCGATCGCCTACTTTCATATCAACTTTTAAACCTTGTTGTTGCTGTTGTACAAGTGTGTCCACAACCATCCCTCACTTACTTGGTTTGTTGACTCGGAGACTGATTGCAATAGTACCTTGTCTAGAGCTTTCGTCAATCAGGGTGTTAACCCTTAATTACGTTCCTCAGCAGACAACGCTTGAATATACAAGCTGGCAATTAGTTTATGTTTACCGTATTCAGATGAAACATTCCCTCGTTACCAAGTACTTCACAATTCGTCTATCCTTTTTATCTTCACTCCAGTGTGTACCAAGGGTCAACTTTTTCATCTGTCCCAACTACTGTGGACAAATCCGTTCAACTCTTGAAGGCAATCGTCGGCACATTTGCTGGAAGCTTTGCGGATTCAACCGGAACCAAGCAAATAACCCCACACCTGTTCCAGAAAATAATACAATTAATAGTCCAGCAATCATTAAACAACCTTTACCACGATTTTTAGTCCGATTTAATGCTTTTTCCTCGTTTACAACCTTTTGGTTGACTTCGGCCGTGTTGTACAAGTCCATCAACGCTTGTGAACTTTCACTCAATTCCGCTTCAGGTTCAACTTTTTGTTCTACTTGTGGTTCTTTTAACTCAATTCGTAATTCCGGTTCTATTTCTTCTTTTGCTGTCTCTTTTGGTGTCTTATCGAGTAATGATAACTGAGCAACTGGTGCAACTGTTTCTTTCACAAGACGGCAAAGAGTCATCACGACGGAGATATTATCATGACCATTTTTGTGATTGGCTAATTCAATCCAGCTATCAACTGCATCTTTAAGTGAAAGATTATTGGTTAAAACTGGTAATGCATACTGACGCCAAGATTGTTCAACCAAGTTATTATCGCTTAAACCATCAGAGCATAACAGCAGTATACCTTCTTCTTCTAAAATAAATCGCTGGATGGTCGTACGCAAAAATTCTGCGTCTTTTGTCCCTAATGCTTGGGTAAGGGCTGTTGCGTCTGGTCGTTGTAGTGCTTTACGATATAATTGACGAATATTGCGTACTTCCCGTGCTGTGACATCATCATCTACTGTTAATAATCGACAATAGTTTTCGGTTATCCAGTATGCACGGCTATCTCCTACACTCATTAAATAAAGTTCATGGCTATTAGATGAACGCAATCCATTTAGAGTTTGTACTTGTTGTGGCAACTGTATGGCCATCGCAACAGTTGTACCCATACGTTGGAGACCTTCACGGTTTTGTTCGTTATTACAGTTACAAATCAAGTTATTAACAACACGCAAACTTGCTTCCAATTGTTGTTGCAACAAATTGGGTGGGGTTATTTCAGGTTGGATAGCAATTTCGGAAAGTAACGCACGAATTTGCAATTTTAATGACTGTAATCCTAATCTACTAGCGACCTCACCCCCTTCATGTCCCCCTATTCCATCACAAACAATTGATACTTGTGGTAATAGAGGGTCATCGATAGTATCTTCGCTATTGGGGAAACAAGCATCTTCGTTTTGCGTAAGTTCCCCACCTATATCTGTATTACCTATCACTTTTAAACTTAAAGGTAATTCTCCAACTGATGCGAGTAGTAATTGATTTAATTGAACAACAATTTTTTCTAGTTGACTATCTGTCCGACGCATTTGCTGGACAATTTTTTGTAAGTGGGAGGCTATTGAAGGATGTGCAGTAGCAGCTAAAGGTTGCCAACATTCTGCTAATTGTTGTAAAGTCGGTGCTTGTAATGTATAAAGTTCCAACAGTCGTACACACCAACCCTGAACTCTGAGATTATGAGGTACTAATAAGCTTGCTGCAACCCCTTGTTCTAATAATGGTGTCCACAACTGAAGAATTTGCCATAACCAATACACTTGTCTGACTGCTGTTGTTTGCTGCCATAATTGGGTGATTGTGGGGTAGAGATTACCAGTTTCATCTATAGGCAAATTTTCCAGCAGCAGAATATCATCTTCAATAAAACCATAGACTTGAGGCAGATGTAACTGTTGTGAATATAAACGTAGGTAGGGGATTACCGATTCTGGTACAGATTCTGGTACATCTGGTGGTGTTCCCGGTTGAGTATCTAGCCAAATTTGTGTAGAAACTACCTCATATCTACCTGCTACTGTTTTACCCACAGGGATTTTTGCCCCCTGTGTACCTGTTGCCCAAAGATAGCGGTAAACTAAAGATGTTTGACAGCTTGCACAAACATTGTCCCCCACAGAGTTGATTGGGTCAGGACACTCGATATTCGTACAATAAATTATTCGCTGCGTGGCAATCATTTTATATTTCTTTACAACAAGCTTTCTGATTGGTGGGAAATAACTAAAGGTAACATAGTAACCGCTGAAAAGCTTTAATAATTAAGTAGTAATAATTACTTGTAAACAAAAATTACATTTGTAGGTTGGGTATGTATATGTATATGTGACCCAACGTACTTTATCTGTAAGTATTTAACCGGACATAAAACTATTGACTTGACCCATTAGATGCTTGTGCTAGTTGACACTGGCTACACAAGCCGAAAAATTCTAGAGTGTGATAAAAAATATTGAACTTATGAGAAGTTTGCAACTGCTTCTCCAGTTCGTGGACGGGACATTGATTGATGGTTACGGAAGCTCCACATCGTAAACAGGTTAGGTGGTGTTTGTCTTGTATGGCTAAGCTATAAAGAGCTTCCCCATTCCCCAAGGTTCTTACTTGTACCAGACCTTCTAATTTTAGTGCTTCTAAAGAACGGTAAACGGTCGCTAAGCCTATACTTTGGTTGCGATTACGTAATTCCACGTAAATATCTTGCGCGGAAATACCTTGTTTGATGGATTTGAGCAGACTTAAGATACGCTCTTGGCTGCGGGTGCGTAAAGTTTTCATAGGCCGATGTGTTAGGGATGTCAACAAGAAGGCATTTAGCAGAGGGCAGAGGGCAGAAGGAAAGGCATTTAAGGTAAAATAGTATATAGTGTGGGCTTATACCTCCGTCGGCTCCGGGAAAAAGAACGTGTGGTATTACTTGTTACCCTTATAACTTATTCCTCTTTCTGCCCTCTGCCTTCTTCTGGTCAATTTATAGGCAACTTCTATGAAACCTATTTTATAAATTTACTATTGTGCTAGGTAAATATATATTATTTTGACTGTAAAGAGACAGAAATATATATTAAAAGATATCTCAATGACATATTATTAAGGAAACCGCCCTCAAACTGGTGCTTTGGAACCAGGATGAAAGGCAATGCCGCGTTGAAAGTAAGTCAGTGCAAAGAAAGTATCGAGCTCAAATTTTTGTAACGCTCCGACCTTCGGTGTTAGACCCCTCAGGAGTGGCTGTTGTGTCTGGATTAAAGCAGTTGGGATACGATAATGTTGACTCTTGTCGAATTGGCAAGTACATAGAAATGACCATTGTCTGTCCAGATGAAACTACAGCACGTAAAAATCTAGATAGCATTTGCGACCAGATGCTGGCTAATCCCGTGATTGAAAATTATCGCTTTGATTTGGTGGAAGTTGAATCACAAGCGGGAGTGTATTAGCAATTCGCAATTCGCAATTGGTAATTGGTAATTGGTAATTGGTAATTGGTAATTGGTAATAATTGGTAATTGGTAATTGGCAATTTCTCCCTTATCTAACTCACCTACCTCACCTACCTCACCTCCCCCACTCCCCACTCCCCACTCCCCACTCCCCATTCCCACTCCCCACTCCCACTCCCCACTCCCCACTCCCCTCCTATGAAATTTGGTGTTATTGTTTTTCCTGGGTCTAATTGCGATAGGGATGTTGCTTACGTGACATCCGATGTTCTCGGACAGTCTACTCGTATGGTTTGGCATCAAGAGACTGATATTGCTGATTTGGATGTGATTATTATTCCCGGTGGTTTTAGTTACGGGGATTATTTACGTTGTGGTGCGATAGCTCGGTTTTCTCCGGTGATGCAGGAGGTTGTGAAGCACGCTGAACGAGGTAAATATGTTTTGGGAATTTGTAATGGTTTTCAGGTGTTGACGGAAGCTGGGCTTTTACCTGGTGTGTTGACCAGGAATCGAGATTTACATTTCATTTGCGATCGCGTTTCTTTGAAGGTGGAGCGTAATGATTTGGTGTGGACGCAAAACTATTCTGCTGAAGAAATTATTACTGTTCCGATTGCTCACGGAGAGGGGCGATTTTACGCTATTGACAAAACTTTAGCCGAGATTGAAGACAATGGTCAAGTACTTTTTCGTTATCACGGAGAAAATCCTAATGGTTCTTTGAACAATATTGCGGGGATTTGTAATCGTGAAGGTAATGTTTTGGGAATGATGCCACATCCTGAAAGAGTCTCTGACCCGGTTCTGGGGGGGACGGATGGGTTGCGATTGTTTCAAGGTTTATTGGAACGAGTTGTTGCTTTGGTTTAGTCAAAAAAAACAAGAACCCCACCCCCAACCCCCTCCCCACAACGGGGAGGGGGCTACGATTTTTGTTTGCTGACTAAATATTTATTGATTTATTGATTTATTGATTTCATTTATTTGTGCATATGCAATAATCTTTTCCAAGAGGTTTATTTTCGTAGCCCCCTCCCCGTATACGGGGAGGGGGTTGGGGGTGGGGTTTCATGTGAAGGTATGAGTCATAGATTGTAGTTTTCTTTGTGGTAAGCGAGTTGGAGGTTAGGTCTCTTGAGTCAGGTAGCAATATAAATTGATTTCTTACGTTATATCTCGGTAGCGTTTGGGTATGTATGGGGATTAAGACTAAATAATAATCACTACATTCCAAGTTATGAGTCAGGAAGCAAATAGTTTAACTACTGGTAATAATGAGTTAGTTTCTGTCGATTACAGTAATTTATTAACTAAGATTTTACAAGCTTTAAGAAACAAACAGTCAAAAGATTTATTTAAAATTTCTCCTTGTGGAACCAGATTACTGATTGATATTGATTCTATAGCAAGTCAAGTTTCTCAGTTACAGATAGATAATCCCTTAGGAGCATCTGTAAATAATGTTAAAGCAGCGACTGTAAATTTTAATCCTGGATTCAAAGAAAATTTTCCAGATAAAATTAAAGAAATAAGAGATTGTTTAAGCAGACAGTTACAAGAGTCTATAAATCAATATACAAATTCATTATCTTCCTTATCTATAGAAGAGTTCGTCAATAATTTAATTACTGATTTACAGACATTTAAAGGTAGTAGTTCTAAATTAGATTTTACTTATCCTTTTGCTCCATACAAAGGTTTAGAAAAACAGCGGTTAACTTTTTCTGATAAAAATCTGAAAGCTAGAGAAGTATTGAGATTTCATAAGTTAACTATCACTGTACAAAAAACAAATGAATTAAACGAGCAATTACAAGCAGGTTTAGCAAAATATATCGAAGTTAAATTTGGGGATGAAGAAGAAATTGAAGAATTGGAGTATGTGCTAGAAGATTTATATAAAGAAAGAAATAATCGTGAGTCTGATTTTTATAAGCTTAAGCGTATTGTTGACACGGAAACTTTGGGTAAATTGAAGAAGCAAGCTCAGATAAATTATTTAGAGTTTCTTCATGAAAATATTAAGAGTGATAATAATAGTAATAATGTCACAGCAGCGATTTATCTGGAAGATACGATTAGAAGACTGAAGCTTGTAGAAGAATATATTAATGATGTTTCCAAAGCTGATGGTCATTATAAAGTTTATTATCAGGGAGCAGAGTTAAATTATCGAGATATTTTTTCTCGTGCTGAAGCATTTGATATGTTACCGATTATTCCCAAAATAGAAGGTTATTTAGGGGAGACCAAAGATGAAACATCTGGACAAATCGAATTTATTTTTGGAGTCAAATTAAAATTTGACGGGAAAGCACAAGCACATGGTGGTAAAAGTTCTTTTCAATATTATTTGAATTTATTGAATCCTGAGAGTAAAGAACATCAAGCTGAGTTAAACAGTTTAAATAAAGATGTTTTTGCGAGAAAGATTTTAAGAGTCGTTTTTCTCTACTACTTTATGTTTGCTTCTCGGTCTAAATTTTCTGGAGAGAATTATAATCCAGAAGTAGAATTATCTTATGACCCGATTATGAGCTTTGAACAGAAAGTTTTACCAGTTTTTAAAGGAGGTAGCGAGGAAGAAAAACGAGCATTATTAATTAAGATTTGTAATTTCTTTGAAGAATTTGAAGTACAAAAGAAAATAAATGTTTTGAAAAAGACGCTCATTAATCTTATTAAGTCTCCTAGGAACTTTACTAACAGAGAATACCCTATACATATTTCTATTAAGGAAAGTATATTGGAGTCTAATATTAATACTATAATCAATGAGAGAAATACATTTTTTCAAGCAGTTGTTCGAGGAAATCCGAAAGAAGTTTTAAAGTATATCAATATTGGGGAAGCAAACAGTAATAAAAATTCTCTTTGTACTCTACCTGCTAAAATTACTATCGGTGATATTCACTATGCTACTTGTGATGATAAACAAAGTTTTAGCATGGAGTACGATATTGCGAATGCGAAAGTTAATACTTTACCGATATTATTTATTCCTTTTAGAAATGCACAATGTCAGAGTATTTATCAGGAAACTCTTAAACAGCGTAAAGTCGTATTGTTTAATTACAGATTGGAAGAACCAAAGTTAGACTCTCAACAAGCATTTATTTATAAGTTTACTTTTTCCTTGCTTGCTTATATATGTTTAAGAGTTTTATTGCAAAAGCAAAAATGGTTATTTCTTCCGATTTTACGTTTTCATGTCAATAATAAAGAGGATGATGCAGCAATCGAGAAATTTATAGTGTCTTTGTCGGGTGTGTTATCTCATTTGCTCAACGAAAAACATCGTTCTAATGCTCAAGGGATTGATATTAGAGATTTTAAAGGGAAAGGAAAATTTAAAATTCCCAATGTGTTGAGTTCTTTATATTCTGTGCTTCCGAAAAAGTTTTCGTTTAATAATCCGTTAGATTGTCCCAAGACGGTGGATAAGTTAGCGATTATTATTGTTTCTAGTCGTGAAAGTGATAGGACTTGGAGGGGGACACAGAAGATTTCTAATTTAATGGGGGAAATTTTAAGTTTTAGCTGTAAAGATGGTGCTGTGAGAATTCAATTAATGAAAACATTTTCGGAGAATTATACAAATCTGGAAATGTTTCAACGACCGACGGTTGTGGTTGATGAGGTAGCTAAACTTTATCACAAGATGGGATTCAGACATTTTGTGTATATTGCGAAAGCTCCTTACACTAGCACATTAAATATGACACAAACTGAAGACGACGATGGACTTTTCTTTATGTCTAGGGAGGTGATAAAGGCTTTTAGAGCAGAACACGATAATATCAAAATATATCCGATGTTTTTTGATAAGTATTTTGCTGTGAAAATTGGAGATAGAGATAAAATTCGTTCTAGCTCTTTATATATTCAAGATACTGCGGAACTTTCTAATTTGGTGGATGACCCCAGTCAGCAATCTGTGGTGTTTTTTAATTTGTTTAATGGGATTACGGTTGGGAAAGCGGAAGAGCGTAATTATAACGGAGTGATTTCTTACGCTACTTTACTCAATATATATAAGGGTATTTTGGATGATGAGGATATTCGTAAGGGTTTGATTTATAGTGGGGATTTGAAAAATGAGATTTTGCAATACCTGACTTTGTTTCATTTTTCGCGTTATGAAAAGGCTAAAGAGGTGAGTATCAAGCTTGACCCTTACCAAAACCTGATTGGAGATGAGTCTGTTGGAGCGCTTTCTTTATTTAATCATATGAGGGGGAAGGGGGAGTTTAATTCTTTGGCGTTTTTGACGGAAGTGAAAAAAGTTTTGATTGGGGAGTAGGGAGTAGGGAGTAGGGAGTGGGGGGTGGGGAGTGGGGAGTGGGGAATGGGGAATTAGGGAGGATAATTTCAATGCTCTTCGAGTGCGATCGCGATTTTGTTTTTCCCACTTCTTGCTCTTCATTCCCCACTCCCAATTCCAATTCTCAATTCTCCATTCCCTACTCCCATAATGGACAACTGTTACAACATAAGCAAAATTGGGAATAATAAGCTATGAAAATTATTTGTCTTCATAGCTGGTGTGCATCATGATTGATATAACGACAGAGATAGCTGGGTGTCAAATTACGGAAAAAATCTACGCTGGTTCCCGTACTTTGGTATATAAAGGTATCGACTTACAAAACTCAGCGTCTGTTGTTATTAAATTAATGCGTAACGAGTATCCCAGCTTTGGGGAAATAGTTCAGTTTAAAAATCAGTACACGATTACTAAAAATTTAGACCTAGCTGGTGTCGTTAAACCATTAAAGTTGGAAACTTATCAAAATAGATATGTCATCCTCATGGAGGATTTCGGAGGAATTTCTTTGAAGGAGTATGTTCAACAATACTTTCAAGGTGTATTACCTCTAAATGAATTTTTTCCAATAGCCATTAAAATCGCTTCAATTATAGACTCGATACATGATTCAGAGATTATCCATAAAGATATTAAACCTGAAAATATTCTCATTAACCCAAAATCCCAGGAAATTAAAGTTACTGATTTTGGTATTGCTTCCCAACTTCAGAAAGAAACTCAAACTTTAAAATCTCCCAGCGTTCTGGAAGGAACTCTCGCTTATATCTCTCCGGAACAAACGGGACGGATGAATCGGGGGATAGATTACCGAAGCGATTTTTATTCTTTGGGGGTAACTTTCTACGAGCTTTTGACGGGAAAATTACCTTTTAACAGCAAGGACGCTATGGAATTAGTGCATTGTCATATTGCGAAACAACCAATCCCCATAGATGAAATTAATAGTGATATTCCTGCTGTATTAACGAAAATTGTTAGTCAATTAATGGCAAAAAATGCCGAAGATAGATATCAAAGTTTATTGGGATTGAGATACGATTTGGAAAAATGTTTGAATGAGTTAAAAAATAATAATTTTGTTGAGAATTTTTCAATAGGTTCCAGAGATGCTTCCGATAATTTTATAATTCCTGAAAAACTTTACGGTAGAGAGAAAGAAGTAGAAACAATACTACGGGTTTTTGACCGAGTAGCAAGAGCATCGGAAAATAATTATCAAACAGAATTAATTTTAGTAGCAGGGATTTCCGGTATTGGTAAAACAGCTATCGTCAACGAAGTTCATAAACCAATTGTTTCTCATCGTGGTTATTTTGCGAAAGGTAAATTTGACCAGTTCCAACGCAATATACCTTTAAGTGCTTTTGTTCAAGTATTCCGAGATTTAATAGGACAATTATTGAGCGAAAGTGATGTGGAAGTTGCAGAATGGAAAGATAAAATTTTAGAAGCGATTGGGAACGAAGGACAATTAATTATTGAAGTAATTCCAGAGCTAGAATTTATTATTGGTAAACAACCTCTCGTTAAAGATTTATCTGATAACGCTGCTCAAAATCGTTTTAATTTATTATTTGAAAATTTTCTAAAAGTATTTGCAACAGAGGAACATCCATTAGTAATATTCATTGATGATTTACAATGGGCTGATTCTGCATCTTTACAATTAATAAAATTACTAATAAATAGTCAGAAACAAGGATGTTTACTTCTAATTGGAGCTTACCGAGATTCGGAGGTTTTTCCTGGTCATCCTTTTATTTCCATGTTGGAGGAAATTAAAAAAGCAGAAGCAAAAATTAACACTATTACATTAACTCCGCTAAATAAAAATGATATTAATAATTTAGTGGCAGATACTTTTAATTATACTGGAGATTTGGCACAACCGTTAACTGAATTAGTTTATCAAAAGGCAAAAGGTAATCCATTCTTTACAACGCAATTTTTGAAGTTTCTCCATGAGGAAGAATGTATTTTTTTTGATTATCAAGTTGGTTCTTGGTTATATAATATCGAAAAAATTCAGGAATTAGTCTTTGATGAAGATGTTATTAAATTCATGGCTTCACAGTTGCAGAAATTGCCAAAAGAAACCCAAGATATTTTGAAATTGTCAGCTTGTATTGGCAATAAATTTGATTTAACAACTTTAGCAATTGTCAGCAACAAATCCCAGGAAGAAGCATCTGCAAATTTATGGAAAGCATTACAGGAAGGATTAATAGTCCCTATAAATGATGATTATAAATTTTATCAAAACCAAACCACAAATAAAAAATTCAGAACTGAATTAGAAATTAATAATACCTGTACTGCTAGTTATCAATTTTTGCATGACCGGGTTCAGCAAGCAGCTTATTCTTTAATTCCCGAAGAAGAAAAGCAAGTAACTCATTTAAAAATTGGACAATTACTTTTACAAAATACACTTGATAGTGAGATAGAAGAAAAGATTTTTTCAATTATTAGTCATTTAAACCAAAGTCTAAATATAATTACTGACTCAGCAGAACGAGAAGAACTTGCAAAATTGAATAAAATTGCATCTCAACGAGCGAAAATAGCAACAGCATATACAGCTTCTTTAGAATATGCAATCACTGGAATCAAACTACTTGCGAAAAAACATTGGTTTTATCAATATGATTTGAGTCTTTTGCTCTATAATTTAGCCACGGAAACATCTTATCTTAGTGGTTCATACGAAAAAGTAGAAGATTTTGCTCAACAAGTTTTACAACATGCTCAAACAAATATTGATAAAGTAAATGTGGTAGTAATACAAATACTTACTTTTGTTGCACAAGGTGAATTACAAAAAGCACTTTCGCTAGCATTATCAACACTAAAATTATTAGATGTAAATATAAGTGAAACTCCCACAGAAAAAGATATTGAAGACGCTTTTGCTTTTACAGATTCGCTGATACCCAAAGATGATATAGAGTCTTTGAGGGATTTACCTCCGATGACCGATGCTAAAGCATTAGCAACAATGCGAATCTCTACATGCATTGGGACAGCAGCTTATATATCTAATCCTCGTATTCACCTTTTGATTGTATTATCACAAGTTAATCAATGTATTATACATGGTAATACCGCTTTGTCAGCTAGTATTTATATAATGTATGGAGCATTGTTATGTGGTGTTTCTAGTAATTTAGACAATGGATACAAGTTTGCTGATTTAGCTTTAGAGCTTTCTACTAAAAATAATAATAAATTTATTAGAACTCAAGTTTTGGTTAGTGCAGGAGCATGTATTTATCATTGGAAAAAATATCTCACTGAAACCATTCCCTTAATGTTACTTGCAGCTAAATATGGGTTTGAATCAGGTAATTTTGATTATGTAGCTATGAGTTATATTTTCCAATGTATACACTTATATTTAATAGGAGAAGAATTAACAGAATTAAAAGAAAAAATTAAAAGTTTGGCTGAAATTCTTAGACAAATGAAACAAGAAATGCATTACAGTCACCATCAGGTATTGCATCAACTAGTAATTAATTTGACTGATTCTCAGCAATCTTGTATTTTAACTGGTGAAGTTTTCGATGAAGAAGAAAGCTTACTTCAATATAAAGCGATGAAAGATGGTGCTGGTAATTTTTTAGTTTATTTTTATAAGCTACAACTTTGTTATTTATTTGCTAATTATAATGAAGCTTTAGAAAATAGTAATTTTGGTAGAAATTACTTACCTACTTCTAGCTCACTTGCTACCACACCTCCATTTTTTCTCTACGATTCCCTAACAAGATTAGCAATTTATCATACATTTACTGATGTAGAAAAAACAGAGATAATAAAGCATGTAAAAGACAATCAGGAAAAAATGCATTTTTGGGCAAAACATGCTCCTGAAAATTGTCTACATAAATGGTATATTGTTGAAGCCGAAATATGTCGAGTTTTATTGCAAAAAAATCAAGCGATTGAGTACTACGATTGTGCAATTAATCTAGCAAAATAAAATAAATATTTACAAGAAGAAGCTCTTGCTTGTGAATTAGCAGCTAAATTTTATTTGGAGTGGGACAAAAGAACTATCGCTTGTAGTTATATGCTTGATGCTTACCAAAAATATCAACTTTGGGGAGCAAAAGCAAAAGTTTTACATTTAGAAAAAAATTATCCACAGTTACTTTCTTTTTCTATCCCTTCTTATTCAATAAACTCAAGCTTTTCATTAACAGGTTCTACATCTACAGAAAGTTTAGATTTAAGTAGTATTCTCAAAGCTTCACAAACTTTAGTACAAGAAATTAAGCTAGATATACTGCTAGCAAAAATGATGAGAATCGTTATCGAAAATGCTGGAGCAGAACGTGGTTATTTAATGCTCAATTATGATAACGAATGGAAAATTGTGACTTCAGGGGAGGTAGAAAAAGTAAATGTGACTTTAGACAACCCAATTCTTTTGACGAATGAAAGTAATGGTATACCAATTTTACCTGATGCTATTATTAATTATGTGATTCGGACTAAAGATAATCTGGTTTTGAATGATGCTTGCTACAAAAATAATTTTACTAAAGATGTTTATATTAGTTATTATCAGCCAAAATCAGTTCTTTGTTTTCCTTTATTGAATCAAGGTAAATTAATCGGAATAATTTATTTAGAAAATAATCTTGTGAAGGGAGCTTTTACACCTGGACGTTTGGAAATTGTACGTTTACTTTCTACCCAAGCTGCTATTTCTATTGAAAATGCGACAATTTATAATACTCTAGAAATAAAAGTTCAAGAACGTACTCAAGAATTATCGCAAACACTAACTAAGCTTCAGGAAACACAAAGTCAATTAGTTCAAAGTGAAAAAATGTCAGCTTTGGGACAAATGGTTGCTGGGGTTGCACATGAAATTAATAATCCTGCAAATTTTATCCACGGAAATTTAAATTACGTTAAAGAATACACTAAAGATTTAGTTAAATTGTTGCAAGCTTATCAGGAATATTGTCCAAATCCACCAGAAAATATCCAAGAACTTTTGCATGAAATTGATGTAGAATTTTTGAGTGCTGACCTATTAAAAATTATCTCATCAATGAAAACAGGAACGCAACGTATTCGAGAAATTGTTTTATCTTTACGCAATTTTTCTCGTCTGGACGAAGCGGAATTTAAAGTTGCTGATATTCATGAAGGACTTGATAACACTTTGATGTTATTACAACATCGTTTTAATGATAGTGAAATTGAAATTATAAAAGAGTATGGTAACATCCCTCTTGTTGAATGTTATGCAGCACAACTCAACCAAGTATTTTTTAATCTTTTGACAAATGCTATCGATGCAATAGAGGAATCCAAACAAACTAATCAATCAAAAATCTTCACCATTTGGCTATATACAGAGCTTGTGGAAAAGACTATTACTATTTCTATTGCCGATAATGGAATTGGTATTAAGCAAAATATTATCAACAAAATATTTGACCCGTTTTTTACTACTAAACCTGTTGGTAAAGGTGCTGGATTGGGATTATCTATGAGTTATCAAACTGTGTTTGGGAAACACAATGGAAATTTATGGTGTGATTCGACACATGGATTAGGAAGTAAATTTGTGATTGAAATTCCGATAAAAACGACAATTAAAATATAGTATGATATCATTCTTAAATTCTTTGCGTCTTTGCGTCTCTGCGTGAGGAACATAATATGACATCAAAAATAGCGGAAGAGTTAGGACGTTTATTTGAAGTTGGTTTTAATATTGGGATTCTTGCTTATATAAGGGAGAAAAATATTCAGCATCGCTTTGGGGACTTATATTTTCGCGATTTGCAGCAATTAAAGTTTCCCCGAATGTTAAAACGGGTTGTAAATCAGGTGATTAGCGGTGTAGAACAAGATTTAGTACAGAAGTGGTGTATATTTTTTCTGCAAAAGGGTTTTTTATCAGGGCTGAATTTTTTTCGTGAATATCTGGATTCCGTCGGTTGGAATCAGGGGTCTAAGTTAAAACATTTAGAGATTTTATATTTTCAATGTCGGTTTAGCGGAGATAACAGCATTGGGACTTATGAAAATCAAGATACGATTAAATGGTTTACAGAAGTATTGCGTCAGTTTGAGAATTTAACCGAAAGTGATATTGAGAAATATATTGCTAAATATTTCCGCAGAAATCCAGATTTTGGTAAAAAAGGAGAATTCATTAATGCGGATACGTTGATTTTACTCAAAAATCGCAAACATTTACGGGTAGTTTGTGTGGACTTGTCGGTGTTCTCGATTAAATCGGATAGCGAAGTCAGAAATCTTGATTATATAGAGATAATTAGAAATTTATTAATTAGGGATATAAATTATCTACGCTCTAAGGGAATTTTTTCACAACTGAGAATTGATACAGAATCTTTGGGTGTTGATTTTTCGTCAGATTTAAAAAACTATTTTACTGCTTTTAAGTTTGGAGATAAGGAAAGTGCTAAGTTTATTCAAGCAGCAGGATATACATATAGTTTTTATAATTTTTTACAGGAAATCGGTATTGTTAATCAGGAAACTTCGATTGTATGTAATGCGGTGGGATATAGCGATAGAGGTTTGAGCGCTATGTCTATTGTACGCGAAAATTTAGATGTTTTGAAAAATTGCTATGAGATTTACACTCATGATTCTAGTACTAATGAAATTAACGAAGCTCGTAAGGTTGTTTTAAATCGAATTAAACGCAGCACTTATAAAAGTTTTGTCGATGGAAAGAAATTTATTGATAGATTACTAGCTGTGACTCCTAATAATACTACTATTATAACTCATCAAGAACAAATAAATGATTTTTGTAATTCTGTGGGTGAAGTTCCTCAAGAACTTGTGAGTCAACTGGGTTTAACGGGTACAATGAATTTGCGACAAGCTCATGCAGAACTTATTGTCAAATCATTAGTATCTGAAAATAATTATATTTTTTTAACTGGTAATCCTGGTATTGGTAAAACAACTGCGATTGTTAATTTCTTAAAGAACCATGTTGATAATGGTTTCCTGTTCTTTTATGTTAGTCCGAGGAAACAAGTTAATCTAGATATTATTGAAAAATTTAAAGATGAAGCTACAGGAAAATTATGTAATGATAAAATTTTAGCGATTAACACTCATAGTAATTTAATTTCCGACAACCGAGGAGAATATACTGTTCAGTATTTATCTAATCAACATCAAGGAAATGTTGTCAAAAATTCTGTAACTTTTTTAGATAGTCGGAATCTGGAACATAAAGGAAAACGTTCTGATAGACTGAGCAGAAATACCGAAGATGTTATTCAAGATGCTCCAAGGGAAAGTCGGGGTGTATTAAATAGTATTTGTTCGGCTATTTATACAATTATCGACCAAAATTTATCTAATAATATCGTGGCTACGGTTTCTATTCAATCTTTAAAGAAAAGTTTTGGAGATGATACATTAAAACATTTTGAAAAAATCTTTCAAAACGCTTACAACATCCGGGAAGGTGTGGTGATTTCTTCGGAGATGAAAAAAATCTCTAGGAAAATCAAACATTTATTTATCATGATTGACGAAATTACTGGTGATGATAGCGGTGTTGAATTTTTAGATAGAATTAGTTCTATTTTATCAAAGTACGAGTTAATGCTTCCGGAACATGGTTTTAATACAAAGGTTATTATTGCTGATGCTTCTATTGTTGATAAAAATATTATCACGCAACATTTAGCCAATAAATCTCCGGAACCCAATAAAATTTATTTTAGAAGAACTACAGAAGAATCCCAAGCTTTATCAGCAGAGACATTTACATTTAAAAAATTACCAGCAATTGTAATTAATACTAATTCTTACCCAGCTAGTAGTTTATCGATTACTTACAAAGTTGTTGTTGAATCTTGTAAATTTATCGAAAAAGCTAGTTTAGAACGAAAAAATAGTTTAACAAAAAGTTTACAGAAGGAAATTACAAAAGATATAGAAACACTTCTGGAAAAACCTGATGTTGAACAAATAATTGTTTATATTCAAAATAAACAAAGATTGGGAGATTTGATTGAAATTATCAAAGAATATAAGGGAGAGTTTGAAAAATTTAAAGATTATTTAGAAATTCATGCGAGTATATCGGAAGAGGAAAAAGAAAAAATCAGTTTATATAAAAATGATGCAAAAATTATCTTTATGACTGCTTCCGGAAGTCGAGGTTTATCTTTCCCGAAAGCGAAACATATTTTAGTAGAAATTCCTGCTTTTGAAATTGAGAAAAACCTGATGGAAGTTATTCAGGTAATTTATAGAGGAAGAGGAAATAATGAGATAGATAACCAAGCAAAAGAGTTAATTTTTTATGTTGCTGAAAGCGCTGTTTATTATCAAGATGATGCTGATAACCAGCAGTTAGCTTTACAAGAAAGTTTTTTAAGTATTTTGAATATTTTGTTGGTTTTGAAAGCGTCTATTATGACTAGAATTATGGGTCATGGTAATATAGGTAAAGATAATTTTATTATAATTCCTATTGGTGGGAAATCAATATTTGCTGCTGGGGGAACTTTTTCTTCTCAAATGGCTAGCTTAATTAAAGAGCTTAAACAGGAACATAAATGTAATCGTGCTGATGTTTTGATTGAGAAGGTTTATACGAATTTGGAGCGTTTATTGGGTAATGCTGATTTCGTTATTAGAGATGTAGAAAAATCTAATTATTTACATATACGCGAGTTTTTTAATAGTCAATTTGCGCGAGTTTGTAGTAGTTTAGATAAATTATTGGATTTTGGGAAAATTGAAGCAGGATATATTAGTGGTGGTTTGTTGGTGGTTCCGATTGGTAGTAATAGGTTGGAAGAAACTTACCAAATGCGTTTGTTGGATATCGCTACTTACGCTAATGAGGAATTATGGCGTAATATCCAGAAAATTAGCCATAGTAAATCTTATCCGGAAAGTTTACGTTATGCAATTAGAGATGCGATTGAACTGGTGACTAAGTTAAGGGAGGGGGCTGAAAAAACACAAAGATTGGAACAAAGTAGCGCTAATTCTGACCAATATTATGCTTTACCTTTGTTTGCGTTTATTTGTGGTGATATTTTGCAGGAGTATTTTGCTGGGGAACATGAGGAACCGGAGGGGGAAAGCTTTAGGGATATTTTAGCTGCTTATGTTCGTTTGCTTTATCCGGTTGGTAATGTTTTGCCGATTGGTGATGGTTATAAGGAGTTTCCTTTTGTGCTTTTTAGGAGCTATAGTTTACAGGAAATTCGGGAGAAGTATTTTACTGATAAGTATTTGCTGAGTTCTAATGAGTTGAATGTTTTGAATTTGATTTTGTCTAGGGAGTAGGGAGTGGGGAACTAGATGCTTGCTACGTAATCAACCAGAGAATAAATTCTCTGTCTAATAGCTAAAGTCCTCTAAAGAGGACTATAATTAATGTTTTATTTTCAGCACAAAAATGGGTAGCATTCAAGAAAAACATACAGCAGCGATGGATTTGGCTGAAGCAGCTTTTGTTGCTAAACTTAAAGGTGATTTGGAACAAGCCTTGCAACTCACTCGACAAGCTTTTGAAAACGAGCAAGCAGCAGCAGCGTTAATTGCTGACCAATTAGACGTGGAACCGACACGCTCTATTTTACATCGTAGCGCTGCAAATCTTGCTGTTTACTGTGGAGAATTACAAGCAGCAGAACGCTTAATAGCTACAGCTTTATCTGGAAATCCACCAACTGAAATAGCTGAAGAATTAAAGGATTTATTTATTCAAATTAATTTACGTCCGTATTTACAGCGTCACGGTATTAGCATTGATAACGAACAAATTGATGCTCTGATTTTAAAGAATGCGTCATGAAAATTTATATAATCAGTCTATTTTTCCAAAAACTCATGAAGACTGTCTTTATATATTATCGATTTGAAAATTAGTGCATTGACGGTAAATAAATTTTCACGGGGTAATTATAGATAGTTAGGGTTTCCGTATTTTGAGTACAGTAAATGCAACTTTTAGTAAAATATAGCTTAAGTGATAATGCATACTAATTAATCAATTATCAGGTGCTATTATTAACTTTCTATACTTAATAGTACAACTAAAACATAACTCCTAACTTGCACATTCAAAAAATCCATATATAGCAGGGGTTTCAAAAAATGTGCTAGTTTCATATTTTACTGGTGCGTTTGGGCATCAGTGGAAGGCTGATATCTTGCACCTGACATATATACAACTAATTAAAAACCTTAGTAGTCTTAAAATTAACAATTACAATATAACCCTATTTCCAGTCCTCTTTAGAGGACTTTAGCTTTTAGACAGGGAATTTATTCCCTGGTAGTTGTGGAAAGGGGTGACCGTATATAAATAAATATATAGTAGTGATTATGATATTAATTTTTATTGGTGCAAGATATCAGTTAATTGATGTGTACATTACAAAATGTTTTGAAATCGTTTCTATTACAATATTTGTATAGGAAAATAATCAACATTACTACAAGTGGTAATTATGACAGGAACAAAACCGAACCGCACAGCCAAACGAGGAAGGATATTTCCCGAAATTCAATGGACAAAGGAGCAACAAACCCAATGGAAAAACGAACGCGAGGAATTCCGCAAACGTTGCCAGCCCATTTTTGATAAAGTGAAATCGGAATTAATTGAAACTCATTATAACTGGTTTGTTGCGGTCGAGCCTAATAGTGGAGAGTATTTTGTTGATAAAGATTTAGAAGTAGCTTCTCAACGTTGTCGTGAAAAGCATCCTGATAAAAAACATCACGCTTTTCGGATTAACGAAACTGGGGTATGCGGTACTATATGATTTCAGGATTTTTAGGTGTTGAGGATGCTTTGTTGTTTGAAATAGAATTAATAACTTCAGATGGTGACGCACTACCAGTTGATGGGATGCTTGATACAGGTTTCTCGTATTTTATCGCTATAGATAGCCAAGATTTAGAAGCGCTTGGTTGGACTTTTTTGCGACAACAAACGATGACAACAGCACGAGGTGATTTTGATTTTGACATTTATGCTGGAACGGTAAAAATTGACGGAACTGAATATCATATCCCAGTTCATGTTGGACAAGATTTACCTGAAGTTTTACTTGGTCGTCAGTGGTTACAAAATATGCGTTTACTTGTAGATATTACAAACAACGTGTTAACTTTGGGGAATTGATATATAAACCCCTTTCACCAAAACCTATTATTCCTATCTACCTGACCCAATTAAGTAATCGTGTCCGAACACTATGAATAAACAGTCTCCCTTAATGACTAAATTAACTCTAATCTATATCGGACTATTTATATTTCACCCCCTGGTAACACCCTAATTGATGTTCTTGAGGAGCGGGAGTCAATACTTGGAAGGTTTTGCTTAAAAAGAAGATAATACGTAGGTTGGGTTGAGGCACGTATGCCTTTATGGGCACGCTTATAGAATGCGTAGCGTCCGATAAAAGATAACCCAACATTTACAAGGATTTGTTGGGTTTCCCAAAGCCTCAACCCAACCTACAAATACTCAAAACCTTCACAGTATTGGAGCGGGAGTTAACAGTGAGAGATTTTACTATTTCCCTTGGTAGTGAAAGAACTCCTCAGTAAACAGAGAGGCTTTATTAAGTTTTATTACTACAATGATTGCTGGTATAACTATTTCAAAGGGATTTGAATTACAAACTCCGTTCCCTGAGATGGTGCTGAGTGTACTTCAATACTTCCCCCATGCTTTTCAACTATAATTTGACGGGCAATAGCTAACCCCAATCCCGTACCTTTACCTACAGCCTTGGTAGTAAATAAATGGTCAAATATTTTTTGTTTAACTACTTCTGACATTCCGACACCATTATCTTTAATTCCTATCACAGCAAACTGCTTATCTTCACTTATCCTGGTTGTGATTGTAATGCAGTTGGGTTGGTTCTTAATATCCTCAAAGCTGCGTCCGTGATTTGACTCCTCTAATGCATCAATTGCGTTTGCAATTAAGTTCATAAATACTTGATTTAGTTGCCCGGGAAAACACATAACATTCGGCAAATTACCGTACTCTTTTAATACTTCAATTGCCGGACGATTTTCGTCAGCTTTTAAGCGATGTTTGAGAATTAGAATAGTGCTTTCCAAGCCATCATGAATATTGAAGGAGTTTTTTTGTTCAGTATCAGCCCTAGAAAATGTGCGTAAACTGTTACTAATACTGCGGATACGCTGTACTCCCTCTGTCATTGAGTTTAGTAGTTTAGGTAAATCAGCACGCACATACTCCAGGTCAATTGCTTCTATTTCTGCTTCTATTTCTGCATCTGGGTTAGGGAGTTTTTCCTGATACAAGTCAATCAGGTTAAATAAATCTTGCGTGTAGTTAAGAGCAGGTTGTAAGTTGCCAGCGATAAAGCCAACTGGGTTGTTGATTTCATGTGCTACACCTGCAACTAAATTACCTAATGCTGACATTTTTTCGCTTTGTACTAATTGCAGTTGTGTTTGTTGTAAATTTAACAGTGCTTGTTGTGCAGCTTGGTATAAACGGGCATTTTCCAAAGAGATAGCAGTTTGGGAAACTAAAATATTAATAACTTGTAAGCGCCCACTTGTAAACGCTTTTATTGTCAAATTATTTTCTAGGTATAAAATGCCCAGTAGTTTACCTTGATTAATAATAGGTGTACATAGTAGACTCTTTGGCTGTTGACGTAAAATGTATGGGTCAACACTAAGCATTAAATCGGTTACCGCATTCAAAATTACGCTAGGTTTAAGTGTACGCTTAACATAGTTAATTAAAGAGACAGGGATTTCCTGACTCGACTCAACAGGTATTGATTGCAACACCGTGGGTTGCTGCCCGATTTGGAGTACACCTTCAATTACCAACTCCTGCTCCTTGTGCAGTATTAACACGCACTTATCTGCCCCAGCGTTTTCGGTAATAACTTGTAATAAGGAGGAAAGTAATTTCTCTAGTTCAATTTCACTAGCTAAAGCTTGAGAGGCTTTGAAAATCGTTGTCAAGTCTAAAGCTTCTGAAACGCTGCTACTGGAAGTCCGCATACTAGTGTCATTTGAAACAGTATCAACTACAGAAATAGTATTACTGATGTTAAATTGTCGCTTCTGTTGGTCTTTTAAAGAGAACAGCTGCGGGTAACGTTTTTCGAGGTCGTCGATTTTTGCTTTAGCTCCCCAGCGTGCGTAGGCATAATAAGCATCAATAAGATAGTCTCGTGCAATTCTTTCTTTACCCCATGCAAAGTAGAATTTAGCAGCGAGTTCGTTGGCTAATGCTTCTTCGCTAAGACATTCGTTTTCTTTGGCAGTAGCTCGCGCGCGGTCATAATACTCAGCAGCTTGTTGAATATTTGTACCAAGCACCCGATATAGTTCGGCTTCCACCAAATAGTATTGATGCAAAAAGTTCATTGGAGCATGATGTGCCCACTTTTTTATCTTTTTCTGGTTTGCTTGTACTCTGTTCAAAAATAGTTTCTTTTCAGTTTTTTCAACTTCACTGTAAGCTGCTAATCGTGCCAAAGAATCATAAAAATAAAAGATAGCCCATAAATATGAACCTTGCACGGCTTCTAAATATTTTTCGGCATCGGATGCATGGTTAATTGCCTGAGAATATGAACCAAATAAATAGCAAATGATTAACTTATAAAAATACACATAAAATATACTAGTATTATCCTTTGCTGCTAGTTGAATTGATAAAGTTTCTTGTTCCTGATAAGCAGTACCATTTAATTGGCAAGGGTCGTTTGATTCTCCTAATAAGTTCAACACTGCCTGCCAATGAATTGCATTATGTCTTAATGCCACGTCTTGCTTATACTGAACTGCAAACTCATAACAATTTTTCATTTGCTTTGTAGTATATTGCAAAGCGTTATTGCTAAAATATAAAGTATAAGCATAGGAAGAATAACAGCAATTTGCATACTCTACATCTCCTGATTCTAAACCAAATTTGCATCCAGCTTGCAATAAATCTCTTGCTGATTTGTAAGATTCTTTCCAGGGTTTGATAAAAGTTGCGACAAAGAATATTACCTTGGCTCGTACTGAATTTGCATTTAGTTTTTCTAGTAAACTTAAAGCTAACTGACCTGATTTATCTGCTGACTCAAAATCTCCAATCCCCGCGCATATCAGCCCGTAATTTGAATAAGCAACGGCAGAAAATGGAGAATTTCCATATTGGAGAGAGAGATTAATTTGTTCAAAAACGAAAAGAGGAAAGAAGTTAGGTTGTGCAACAAAAACAGGAGACCAAGCAGTATTCATAATCCGCATTGCTGCTAAAGATTTTAAATCCGTCATCTCCGGCATTTGGTCTAATTTTTCAATCTGTTTACCAAGTAATTTGAATTTTGTTTTTACAAGTCCTGCTACAATGTTCAATTTGCTTGGTTTTAAAGGTAAATTAACGCCTAGCTGTTTGAGAACTTCTATAGTAGTATTGACTGCTGCTACCAATTCCGATTGTGCATTTTGTACTTGAATTTTAACATCATAAACATGAATTTTATCGAGTAGATTTGTTGCATTTTTTAGCGCCACATCAATTAACTGAAGTGCCATCTCCATATTGCCACTAAAATACGCTGCTTCTGCATTAGATTCATAGAGAGCAAGAGTCAGTTTATATTGCTGTTGCCAACTATCTACTGCTAATAAATTTCTTCCTATTATAAAATATTCCACGGATGCTGCATAAGCTGTAGAAGTTTTGGCTTTGCGTCCTGCAATTAAATTTAACTGCGCTAATTCATCTCGTTCGGTTTCTAGAGTAATTAACTCAACTCCAATATTTAACTGATTAACAATATCAAAAATCCTCTCTTCCCTAGCTTCAACAGGAATATTGTTTAATAATAATTTCCCAATTTTTAAATGGGTTGCTTGTTTTTGATTTGAGGGGATTAAAGAATATGCTGCTTGTTGCACGCGGTCATGCAAAAATTTATATTTGACTTGTTTATTGTTAATTGCTAATTCTTTACAGCTATTATCAATGTCACCTTGATAAAATTTATAAACTTCACTAACAGGTATAATTAATCCTTCTTGCAGCGCTTTCCACAAATCATCTGCTGTTTGAGCTTGTGACTTTTCGTGTACAATAGAGAGCATTGCTAAATCAAACTGGGCGCCAATGCAAGCTGCTAACTGTAACACTAATTGTGTAGCTTTAGGGAGTTTCTGCAACTGCAACGCCATAAACTCTACCACATCGTCAGTAAGCGCTAATGCCCTAACACGACCAATATCACACTGCCAGTGATTTACTTCTCTGTCAAAATTAATTAACTCATCTTCATAAAGCGACCTTAGAAACTGCGTTGAGAAAAAAGGATTTCCTTTAGTTTTTTGATATACTAACTCAGTTAATGGAAAAGCACTTTCAACTGAACAACTAAGGGTATCAGCAACCAACTGGTTGAGGTTATTTTGTTGCAGGGGAGCTAGCATAATTGTATTAATCGTCGCTCCGACCTTTTCTATTTCAGAAAGTGTTAGCATTAATGGATGTGCTGAAGAAACTTCGTTATCCCGATAAGCACCAATCAACAAAAGATGTCTTGTATCGCTCATCAACAACTGCATTAACTTCAGCGACGCAGAATCAGCCCATTGCAAATCATCTAGAAATATCACCAATGGATGTTCTGCACTCGTAAAAACTTGAGTAAATTTTTGAAATACCAAATTAAAGCGATTTTGAGCAGCAGTACCTGACAATTCCGAAACGGGTGGTTGTTTGCCAATAATACCCTCTAATTCAGGAATCACATCAATAATAACCTGTCCGTTTTCACCCACAGCCTGCAAAATTTTACTCTTCCATCGTTCTAGTTGGGTATCACTTTCACTTAAAAGTTGTGCCATCAAATCTTGAAATGCTTGTACAAACGCTTTTAAGGGGAGATTACGCTGGAACTGGTCATATTTACCTTTAATAAAGTAGCCCCTTTGCCGCACAATCGGTTTATGGACTTCATTAACCACTGCCGTTTTGCCAATACCAGAAAATCCTGCAACTAGCATCATTTCGGTACTACCCGCACTTACCCGTTCAAAAGCAGTTAATAAAGTTTGAACTTCTGCTTCTCTACCATAAAGTTTTTCCGGTATAAGGAAACGTTCACAAATATCCTGTTGTCCCAATTCAAAACAGGTAATATTAGCTGTTTCTTTCCATAAGTGCAAACACTTTTCTAAATCGTGCTTAATTCCCAACACGCTTTGATAGCGGTCTTCGGGATTTTTTGCCATCAGCTTTGCCACCAAATTGGACAGCACCACTGGTACATCGGGGTTGATAACATGAACTGGTTTTGGACTAACAGCTAAGTGAGAGTACACTAACTCCATTAGGTCGTTAGACTGAAAAGGAAGCGACCCAGTAAGTAGTTCGTAAAAGGTAACACCTAGAGAATAAAAATCAGTACGGTAGTCTATACCCCGATTCATACGTCCAGTTTGTTCCGGTGAAATATAAGCTAGTGTTCCTTCTAAGACATTAGGATTTTGAATTTCTTGGGTTTCGTGCGGTAATAAAGAGGCGATACTAAAGTCAATAAGTTTTACGCGACGGGTAGTAGGGTCGATAAGAATATTAGCGGGCTTAATATCTTTGTGAATAACACGCTGACGAATTAATCCATCAAGTGTAGTAACAATTTGAATAGCAATAATCAGGAAACCACTGAGCAAATTACCGCTAAATTCCCATTCCTTCAATGAAATACCGCCATCTTCCATAATTATGGCATAACCATTGCGGTAATTTTCTAGACCGATTGGCTTAACGATACCGTCTAAGTCAAGGTTTTTGGCAATGGTGTATTGATTGCGGAATTGGAGTAGTTCGCTGAAGCTAGGGTACTCAGCACGAATTACTTTAACAATCACACCCTTTTGGTCTTGTTCCCTGACACCGCGATAAACTAGGGTGCGAGTACCAGAGTACACTTCTTCACTGAGGTTGTAGCCTGTAAGTTGAATCATTGCTATGACATTTTTCCACTACTTTCCTTAGTTTTCCCAGTTAAGGATTAGTACTATCACAGCATTAGATTTACAAATCTAGAAAAATGTAAAAGCCTCCCCCAGTATAAAGAGAGGCTTTATTTGGTTTTATTACAATTTTTGTTAGTACATGTAATATTAAAACATGCTCATAATCGTAATAACGCTGATGCTTGTCCGAACACTATGAATAAACAGTCCTCCTAATGACTAAATTAACTTCTAATCTATATCGGACTATTTATATTTCACCTCCTGGTGACACCCTAATGGTCAACTAACTCGGTTGTAATTCTACGCAATTTATCAAAAACTACACCTAAAATTATGATTTCTCCGCTTAATTTATCTGCATTAGGTGTATTAATTTGTATAACTATACCTTGGAGAGTGAAATTAGGAACAGTTGTGAGCAGTTCACCCAAAATATCAACTTGAGAGCGATTTTCTGCTTTTTCTAAAGTCTCCATAATTTCGTACATTCTCAGGGGATAGTCGTCGAAACCCTGGTCTACAGGTAATTGAATTTTGAGTTTATCTTCTGGATAAGTTTCTCGTATCCAAATGGAGACTTTATTAAAGACTGACTGTGTTCGTACCACCCATTTGTTTGTAAATAAGCTTCTACTTGCTGAGGTTGAAGCTGCTTAAGGATATCAAAATCGCTGATAATAGCTTTCATAATGTTATTTCTGTTTGTATTTTTTGCATCAAAGTGTTTAGTGCATTGACGGTAAATAAATTCTCACGGGGGATATAGATAGTTACGCTTTCCGTATTTTGGGTTGATGCTTGTCCTCGTAAAGATATCCAATAAGCACAATGTCGCAGACAAAGTTAAGTTTCTGATTGGTTAAGCCATTCGTTAAGGTTTTCAGGAATCAAAACAAGTACTAATATACGGGGTGCAATTGTTTTTTGTTTTCTTAATTCATTGTAGTTTTTCAATTTAAGGGGATACCTAATCGTTTCTTCGTTAAGGATGCTAAGGGAAGTAGATTTAACCTGTAAGTCTAGTTGTGATTCATAAAGTGTATCGTCTGATACACTACCAGTAATAGAAATATCAATTCCGCTAACATCTTGGGAACGAGAAGGTTTCTGAAAAGAATAACCAGCAGATGATGCAACGGCGTAAATATAAGCATAACTAAATTCTTCTTTTTGTAGGTTGATGTCCACAACGGAAATATTTTTTGTTTTTGAAGGGAAACAATTCTAATCTAAATCTAAATTGTACTCTTATAGCCCAGGTTTGCCCTTATCTGGTTGAGCTTGGTGTCTCTTCAAGCCTAACTGTCAATTTTTTCATTACTGTGACAATTTTATCGATTGTTGAAAGCGCTTTTAGAAATGCGATCGCACAGCTACGGTTTTGCTGTATCACACTCAATGTCCTCAATTGAGGATACGTTAAAGAACTTGTAACAAACAAATTACTTAGTATTGTGATGCGATATAACATCCTGACTACATAAGCATCACGGGTGCTAATAGATTAATTTTATATTTAAACCCTGAGAGTGGATTCACTGATAAGGCTAGTTGTGTTAAAGTTACTTTAATATATTTACTTATAGCTTTTTCGACATCATACTGAGCCGCTCTGGTAAAGCAGATAGGAGGTTATGATGTAAAACCTGTTTTCATAGGCTTTCCGAAAAGAGGGTATTGATGAGTAACGCAGTAACTACAGGAATTCAGTCAAAAATCCAACAATGGAAAGAAAGATTGGCGGACTTAACAAAGCGTAATCGTTTACTATATTTTCAAAAAGATAAGCAAGCTACTACAGAAATCCCAATACCACCTTCAGAAGTATTTGAAAATTTAGTGGCTAACTCAGAATCAATTTCTCTGACAGAATTAAAAGCTGATGAAACAGATGCTCTAATTATAAAGAGAAACTTGAAAAAGCTGCGTAAGGATGCTAATTCTATTTTGAAGGAAAAAGGAGTTAATAGTCTTTTTATTGCGTTAGGTACACTTAAATGGAATTCAAAAGACAAACCAAAAGAATTTATTACTTCTCCTATTATTCTTATTCCAATAGAATTATATAAACTTCCTAGAAGAGAAGAATACGAGCTCAGACCGACAGGTGAGACTGTCTCAATAAACCCTGTTTTAGTACTCAAATTATACGATGACTTTGGAATTAATCTGCCTGAAGAAATAGAAATAAGTGAAAATTTGACATACGAAGATGTTTTCAATTCTGTAAGTCAAAATAAAGATATTAGTGAACGCATAAAAGAAGGGAAATGGAATATAGCGGAAGCGACATATCTGGGTTTGTTTGATAGAACGAAAGCTTCAATGATTAAAGATATCAAATATCTTGAGGAACACAATGATGTTTTAGTTAAAAATCCGATTTTATTAGGACTTGCGAATGATAGCACAGCATATGAATCAAGCCTTCCTGAAATAGTTGAAGCGAAAGACTTAGATGTGCAAGTTAATTCAGAGTCAGTATTCCAAGTTCTTGAAGCAGACTCAAGCCAGCAGGAGGTTATTGAAGCAGTAAAAGCGGGTATGAGCTTAATTGTACAAGGTCCACCAGGTACAGGTAAAAGCCAAACGATAGTGAATATAATTGCTGAATTAATTGGACAAAAGAAGAAAGTTCTTGTTGTCGCAGAAAAAGCAGTTGCTTTAGAGGTTGTTTTTGATAGACTAAAAGAATCAGCTTTAGAAGATATTTGCCTTAACTTTTCTGACAAAAATATAGTCAATAAGAAGAACTTTGCTAAAGTTTTAGATAAAACTAAAAGTGAGTTGGAGCGAAGAGAAGTAGAAGAACTGGAATGAAATGATTTTTTCTACGAATTAAATACCTATCGGCAAATATTAAATCAGCATCCAGAAAATTTGCATAAAAAGTGGCAGCCTATAGGAAAATCGACCTTTGAAATTTATGGTGAATTACTAAATCTAAAAAGGGAATCTAGTCACGAAATTAGATTCACACTTCGCAATATTAATACCTGGTCTAACACTCAGTTGGTTGAAGCCAGAAATCTTTTAGAAAAACTAAGTCAAAATCATCTTTTTTTTCGAGGGGAACAGCAAACTATATGGCAACAAAGTGAGCTAACATCGCTAGATTCTCAAAAGCGAGAAGAAATTTATGAAAAAATTGAGAAGCTATCTCAGCATATTAAATTAGTAAAAGACTCAGGTCATCAACTAGCTACGCTATTCAAAGTAGAAAGTCCTAAAACACTAAATGAATTGGAATCCACAATTAGAGCAGCACGTCATGTTGCCGATGTTCCAATAGACAAACCCCGCAATTTACCCCAGGGTGTATTTAATGACATTTTTGAAAACGCTACTAGAACTCCGGATGTTCCTAAAATTCCCAAAATCTGGTTTAAAGGAAATAACCTAAACCTTTTAAAACAGAGATTTAGTGAATTACAAAATGATTATGACTTAGAGGAAGAGCTTGCTAGTTATTTAAATAAAAAATATCAAGTTGAGTTTTTAAATCAAGATTTATCTTCCATATTAGTAAGATGTAATAAGTGGGGTATTTTTCGCTGCTTTCAGAAAAAATATTGGCAAGATATTAAGCTAATTATGAGTTTTCGTAAAGTCATAAAATCTATTTCTGATGAGCAATTAAAAAATGATTTAGAGAAAGGAATTGAGCTTAAAAAGCTCAGATGTAAACTAGCAGATGATAAGTACCCTCCTAATTTAGCTTTCAAAAATTTCTTTATCCGAAATAAACCAGATTTATTTAGCATTAAACAAGCATTGATATGGTTAGAAGAGCTAAATCCGAATCTCCCATCAGAAGTAGTTTCGGAATTAATTTATTCTGAGAGTAGTCGGCAAAATTTATTAGACATTTTAAAGCAATTGAATTGGCAGAATACAACGAGAATAATAGAACATGGTTTTAATGAATTAAGAGAGTATTTTGCATATCCAGAAAAAATAATGAATACAAGTAATATTTATTTTCAACATATTACTTTTGATAAAATAGACTCTTTTCTTGATAAGGCGACTAATGAATTAGACTTATTTCGTAAATGGTTAGATTATCAAGAAAACTTAGACGAACTTAAGTTACTGGGTTTGGAAGCTTTCTTAGATAAATTGAAAATAAGTAATATTCCTGCTGATTATTGGTGTTCTCTTTTTCTAAAGGGATTTTATAATTCTTGGCTACAGTATATTTATGACAATAGCGCTGAAATAAGATGTTTTAATTATACTATTCACGAGGGACAAATAAGACAGTTCGGTGAACTAGACAAGCTACAATATAAATTTGCCAAAACGCAATTGCGACGAATTCACGTTGATGAGTGGAAAAAGTGGTCTGAAGAGTTAAATACGGCAACTTTAATTTCCTACCTTAAGCGAGAAACTCAAAAACCGAGGAAACAAGTTAGAGAATTTATTACAGAAGCTGGTAATCTAATTCTTGCACTTAAACCATGCTGGTTGATGAGTCCCTTAGCAGTAAGTGACTACATTCCTCCAGAAATGAATTATTTTGATGCAGTTCTTTTTGATGAAGCATCTCAAATTTACACAGAGGATTCTATTTCTTCTATCATGCGAGCAAAGCAAGTAATTGTTGTTGGAGATATACAACAAATGCCACCATCTTCTTTCTTTTCTAGCGTTACTTCTGATGACGATGACGAAGAAACTGAAGAGGAAGCTCCCTACGATAGTTTACTTGCAGAATGTGGCAAATTCATGAAAGAGCGTACCTTAAAATGGCATTATCGAAGTCAAGATGAAAGTTTAATTGCATTTTCCAATAGAAAGTTTTACGAATCACAATTTATTACTTTTCCCAACCCTATAAAAGATAAAAATAGAGGAGTTTTCTTCCATCCCGTTCCAAATGGAATTTATCAACCTAACGCGAAGGAGCCAAATACAATAGAGGCAGAAGAAATAGCACAGCTTGTTTTGGAGCATGTTGAAAAAAGTAATCATCTTTCTCTTGGAATCATCGCTTTTAGTAAAAAGCAAGCGGATACTATTCAACTAAAGGTTAAAGAACTGGGTCGGGATAATCCTGATTTAGCTGAATTTTGTCGAGATGATTCAAACAAGTTTTTTGTCAAAAATCTGGAAAATATGCAAGGTGATGAGTCAGATGTTATTATCCTTGGCTTTGGATATGGAAAAGACAATGAGGGAAACTTTAAGCAGAATTTCGGTCCTCTTACTTGGGCTGGGGGAGAAAAAAGACTAAATGTAGCAATAACTCGTGCTAAATGCAAACTGATTCTAGTAGCATCAATTACACCAGATTTATTATCTGCAAGTAATAGTCAAGGTGCTCGTTGCTTTAAGGAGTATTTTGAATACATCCAACAAACAGGCGAAGAACTCAGGAAAGAAGAAAATCAAAACACTAAAGCTGATTATCATTTCAATCCTCTTATCGTAAATGATATATATCATGCTCTGCAAGAACAAGGCTATCAAGTAGAAACTTCGGTGGGTCGTTCTGGATATCCCATAGATTTAGCAGTTATCCGACAACAGGAATCGAAAGAGTTTTTACTAGGTATTGAATGTGATGGATTAATTTATAAGAAGTACCCTACAGCACGCGACCGTGATAGATTGCGAAGAATCGTTTTAGAAGAAAAACTTGGATGGCAAATTCATAGAATTTGGTCCAAGGAGTGGTACGAGAACCGAGATTCCCAAATTAAATTGCTTGTTGAGCGTATACAAAGGCTAGAAGATAAAAAGTAGTTATTTTTCCCTAAGTCTTTACCCACAGTTAAATTAGTACATTAAAGGTAATTTATGAAAGTCCAGAAAATTCAAGAACTTCTAGCCCAGCTTGAACAACTACAATCAATACTTATCGATGTTGCGACAGGTACTAATATCCGATATGAAGAAGATAATTATAAAAGTCTTTATCAAGAAGTAGACTCTTCAATCGAAATATTTAATGAAGAAGGATTAGCTATTTTAAATCCAAATAAATTTAAGTCGTTATGGAATTGGCAAAAATATTACTCATCTAACGAGCTAAATTCCAATGCTAGACGGAAATATATTTACGAAATATATACCGAAATCATAAATAAAATTGAAGACTTTCTAAACAGTAAGAATGAAAGTAGAAAAGATTGTATTGACAATTTAGAAATATCATTTTTTCAAGAAATATCGAAAAAGATTGAACTGATTAAGTCAATCATGATTGATGTTGCCACTAGAAAATCACAAGTAGAGACTGAGGAAGAAAATTATATTAAGATTTATCAAAGCATAAAGTCAAAAATAAGTACACTGAATAAAATTGGTATATCTATAAAAAATCCAAACGTTTTTTACTCATTATCATATTGGGAAGCTTATAGTGTATGTGAATTAAACACTTATCAGCTAAGACGTGAGTATGTAAATAGTTTGTACGCAAATATCGTTTCACCTATTGAACGAGCTTTAAAGCGAAGAGAATTACAAGAGACTTCTTTAGAGGAATTTATTGAAGATTTAAAACGCTATTTATCTCAACAAATATCTATTCAAATTTCCAATCCTATTAATCAATCCCAAGACCTTGTTATTCCGATTTATAATTATCAAAAAAATGAACTTTGTTCATCTAAAGATGAAACACAAAAATTGGAAGATATCTCAGAAGAAAAAATTATTTATAATCTTAGCTCAAGGGAAGAAAAATCTTTAACTGTACCAACAACGACTGCTAAATATTCCCAAAGTTTATTTTTAGATAATGTAATAGATGTTGTCATCATAACTGCTTTGGAAAAAGAGCGAGATGCAGTCTTACGCTATTTAGATTTCCCTGAAAAAGTTCAAAATTTCAGTAAAGTATTTCATAGAGCTTCTGTCAAAACTTGCAGGTCAGATACCACTTATCAAGTTGTAGTTATCTGCTTAAACTGCATGGGAAATATCCGCTCTGCGCTTACAACTCAAAGAGCAATAATTGACTTTAATCCATCTCATATTATTTTAACTGGTATAGCGGGAGGAATTCCAAAAGATAGTAGATACTTAGGTGATATTCTTGTAGGAGAACAAATTGTTTATTATGAATTAGGCAAGCAAATTCAATTAGAACAAAATAATTCTCAAATCCAGCGAAGATACGAAACTCATCGTCCTGCAAAAGGTTTACTGGAGGCAGCAAAGAATCTACCAAGTCTAAGTTGGGTTTTATCTGTAAAAGCTCAAAGACCTGATGGTACAACAGGAAGAGTAATTCCTAATGTACATTTTGGAGTGGTAGCATCTGGGGATAAGGTTATTGCTGACCCTAATTTAAGAGATGACTTACAAAGTGATTGGTCGCAAATGGTAGGAGTTGAAATGGAAGCAGCAGGTGCGGCTCTAGCTGCTGACGAAAGTGATTTTCCACAAGGAATTTTACTTGTTAAAGGGATGTGTGACTGGGCTGACGGTTCCAAAAATGATATTTGGCAAGAATATGCCGCAGAGTCATCTGCGTCTTTTGTGGTTGAGCTACTGAAATCAGCGCCCTTTGAAAGTAAGTCGAAAATTCATCTTCCAAGTAAACAAGAACCTGTTGTCGAGATAAAGACAATGCAGGAAACTTTAAAACGCCAAGAGCAGCCTCAAAAAATAAAATCTACAAAAACATATCCTGGAAGAGTTAAGCTAGTTATTTGTCAAAGGCTGGTCAATGATTGGGATAAATTAGCAGACTATTTTGATATCAAACAACATGAAAGTGCGACATTTGAGCTGGGAAAACAACCAAATCGCGTTTGGGAGTGGTTAGAGCAAAGAAATAAACTTGATGAATTAGAAGAAGCTCTGATTGTAATAGGACGTGAAGATTTGGTTGCTGAACTTAATGAGTAAGTACAATCATCATGTATAACAAGCTAGGAGTGCATTAATGAGTGACGAACAAAAACAAATACTTGATGTTTATCTTCTTGAATACGAAAAGTTAAAAGAAGAACAAGCACAGCGAATAGGCTTTCGTGATAATATGCTTTATGTAACCTTGGGTGTATTTGGTGGTATCCTCTCTTTTGCTTTAGCCGGAAAAAATACTTATTATGGTCTACTTGTCATCCCTTGGGTTTGTCTAATTCTTGGATGGGCTTATCTTGTTAATGATGAGAAAATTACAGCAATAGGTAGATATATTCGCATAACACTAGTAGAAAAAATAAAAAAGTATACTGGAGAAGATGAAATTGAGTCTATTTTTGGTTGGGAGATTGCACACAGGAGTGATAAGCGACGAATACGTAGGAAAATAGAACAACTTATTATAGACGAGATGACTTTTGTAGTTTCAGGAATATCGGGATTGGTAGCGTTTTTGTGGTTAGTCCCACAGCCGAATTTAGCTATTATAATTCTCTGTTTAGTAGAGTTTATGTTTTTATTAATTTTAGGTGTGGAAATATTTATTTACGCTGATTTTGCAAAAGGACGATAGCAGTTCAAATATATATTTTCTCATTGCACTTCCAAGAAATTAATTATCCAATTGAATAGAGGTAATTTCCTTAGCACTCTACAGATTAATACCTATAAGCCAATCTGTATGTCACAATAAATAAATGGTTTATTTAATTTACAAGTTTCTTATAAATTTTTCATAAAATAGTTTTAAAACAACTATAAAAATTACAATTAGTCCTCTTTCAGAGGACTTTAGCTATCAGACAGGGAATTTATTCCCTGGCTTATTTACGCTCGTACAACAGTAACAAAACACCTATCTTTCGTATTTGTAATTTCAGTTATCAACCACTCCTTCAAAGATAAAGCCTTTGTGCGTCGGTCAAAAAGAATTAACCTTTAGAACTGATACATGGGATAAATTGGTGTATTTTTTATAGCCAATGTAGCATATACGAAGAGGTTTTGAACATTGAAACTTTATTGCTAGAACTGGAGGAATAATGAAAACTTTGGAAGATTTAAAAACCCGGATAAAGGAACTAGCTAAAGAAACAGTTGCTTTACAAACTGAAGGTGTGGCACTTTTGAAAACAGATTTTGAAAAGAGCAGAGAACTAACACGTAAAGCACACGAGACCAGTAAACGTTGTGGGGTTCTGTTGCAAGAGTTTAACAGAAGACGAAAAAGGGAAGAATAGTTTACAAAAACAAATTTTTATTAAGGTGCTAGCTCATTTGAGACAAAACCAGCATTTCAATTTTCCTTGCTAACACAATGAGGTTGGACGAACGGGGGAATAGATGATGTTGCTTGAGGTGCTTGCGCTACCAGAACAACTTGATTGTTAGCGTCAACTATCCATCCTTGTGCTTCCACAATTTCATTATCGGGTTTAGGGGAAACAGATGAAGCGGGTGCAGAAGCTTGATTTGTTTGCACTTGATTTGTTTCCAATGGTGGCTGCACATCATACAAATCTACTAGTACCTGACCTCCTGTAAATAAGTCGTTGGGTTTTTTTGGTAACCCATCACGTCCTGTAATGATAAATTGACTGTTACGGTTTGCGACTTTGCTACCCGTCCCACAACCTTGGGCTACCTGTGTAGAAGGGTCTGCAAAATTTACTGGTAACTCGACTAAACCTTGGCTAGGGTCAACATTTATTGTATCAATTGTTACACTACCATTTAAACCAAATTCGGAACTAGCTGTGATATCGCTTTTAGGAGTTCTTTGCAGTCGGTAATCCAAACCAAAAATGCCTTGGGTAGTAATGTTGATGCTACCACCATTTCCCCTGCGAGCATTCGCTGTGATATCGCTATTTTCATCCGCGATAGCCACAATAAAACCGTTAGGGTTGTTTATCGTAATATTACCACCTGTTGCAGTATTAAAAGCTTCTGCGGAAATCAGGCTATTATTTTGCATCATGAATAAATCTTCGACGTTCAAACGGATATTAGCACCCGACACATCTGGGTCGGTATTAGCAATACCAGTTTCTGCAAAAATTGAACCCTGTGACAAAAACAAATTATTAGCAGTGATATCTAAGTTTCCAGCTTGTCCGGATGGACTACTGACGTTAACTTCTGCTCCATTTTCGATATTAAATTTACCAGTGGTGGCAGTCAAATTACCTGCTATCCCACCAGCAGTTGCTTGTACCGATAAGCCACCTTTGCCAGTTAATGTAATATAATTACTAGCATCAATGCTTAAGTTACCCGCGTATCCATTTTCGGTAGATGCTGTAATTTCACTGTTATTTACTAGCAACGAATTTAAACCAGTGAGCAGAATATCGCTACTTTGACCGGATTTTGAGGAACTGGAAATTCGCGAGTTATTATCTACATTTAAATTTGATGCATTGATTTCTACATAGCCAGCATTACCAGTTCCGTTAGCGCTCGCATTTATTTGGCTCGCATTATTGATATTAACTTGTTCTCTAGCATTAATTGAAATATCGCCACTTTTGCCATCAATGGTGGAAGTTGAAATTTGGGAATTATTTAACTGCAATGAATTTAAATTTGTTAATTTAATATCACCACTATTACCCCCAACAGTCTCTGCTGCGATTTTAGCTTGATTGTCGAGTTTTATATTATTAGCTGCAATTTGCAAATCTCCAGCATTTCCAGTTTTCTCCGCACTTAATGTAACTTTAGAATTATCGATATTGAATAAACCAGTGATAATTTCTAAATCACCTGCACTACCGGCACCAGTAGCTTGAGCTGATATGTTACTACCATTGCCTAAATTAATAGAATCAGTAGCATTAATGCTAACTAGACCACCAACACCATCAACTGTAGAAGCTGATATTTTGCTGTTATTATTCAACTGCAATAAGTTCAAATTTTGTAGCTGAATATTACCACCTTTAGTGTTAAATGTTTCGGCAGAGATAAATCCTCGGTTATTGAGATTTAAGTTGTTTGATAAAATTTCAATACTCCCACCAATTCCCGTTCCTTGACTGTTTACAGCGATACCTGCTCCATTTTCAACTAATAAAGTTGGAGATTTGACAAAAATGTTACCACTGTCACCTGTAGAATTAGATTCAGTATTAGCAAAAAATCCGCTTCCAACACCATCAAGATTAACTTGACTAGCTTCGATATTAATATTTCCGGCATTACCACCAGCAGAGGTTTTGCTGAGCAACTGGGAACCGTTTCTGAGGCTAAAGATGTTGGTATTAACGTAAATATCGCCTCCAGCACCATCTCCTGTAGTACTAGTATTAAAAGTAGCACCATCATTTAGAAACAAAGAATTAGTATTAACCCTAATAATTCCACTTTTTCCCCCTTGGGTATTAGCAAATAATCCTGTGTCAGTATTAGAGAAACTAGCTTGCTCGCTAGCCTTAATTGTAATATTTCCAGCGGCAGCATCAGTGCTACTATTAGCAAGAAATTGGCTTCCCTGGCTTGCTTCTAAAGTCTCCGCGTTGATAGTGATATTGCCACCTGGAGCTTTTGGATGACTGGTACTAGTATTAATTACCGCTCTATCTGCTATTTGAAAAAGTTTAGTATTAATCGAAATATTACCTGCTCTCTCACCTTTTTCAACATAAGGTCCATAGAGAAGAAGTCCGTAAGGAGATGGGTCTAGGATATTAGAAGATATTCCAGGCTTTATACCAAACCGATTCAAATTAGAATTATTAGAAATTAAGACTGCTTCTGATGCTGTAATTTGAATATTCCCTGGATTGGAAAAACCAAAGCTTAATGAATTAATTAGTGAGTCGTTTTGTAATATTAATCTGCCAGTTTCTATGAAGATATCTCCTGCATCTCTAATGCTAGAAGCGCCACTCACAATCATACTTGGTCTAACTCCGTCTTCCAATCTATCGGACAAAACTATATCATTAGTAACCTTAAGTCGAATGGTTCCACCTTTAGCCAAATTTAGCGCAAAGTTGTTGATGTAGCCTCCATCCAGTAGAGAAATCGAACGAGCCTCAACTGTTATGTTCCCACTTTTTTCATCTGGTAATGGGGAGCCATCACTAACAAAGTGAAATGGGTAATGAACGCTGACCAACCCCACCTGACCTTGCAGGGTAACATCACCAGTTGTCTGAATGGAAATATCTCCCGGTTCCCCTGTAGGATTTCCAGTGTCTCCCGTTACCAAAGAGAATAAATTCTCTAAATTACTATCACCTTCTGTTTCCCTCATAGAAAAGGAACCAGCACGGATAGTTATGTTCCCCCCTTTTGGTGGTCTAGTAGGATTTACGTTATTGCTGAAAGCAGTTAAGTTTGTATAAATTTTGCTATTCAATAACGTGACTGCTCCCCCTGCTTCCAGACTGATACTACCAAGTCCGAAGTTACGCACAACTGCATTTTGCAAGTCAATAGTCTCAGCTTGGAAGGCCAAATTATAAGGACTTTCGGCTTCGATTTGCGTATTTTTAAGGTTAATATTATTAGTCGCGGTAAGTGTAACATTACCAGAATTCCATGCATTTGCTAAGGCGTCAGCAGAGATAAAAAAGGTATTGTTACTGCCATCACTATCTAAAATTTCATTATTACCTAGTTCACCATCATTTGTATTAGTATTGCGAATCATAATATTTCCTGAGTCAAGCAACAATTGACCAGCCTTTCCCAAAGATGCACCAACATCAACGAATCCTTGAAAACCTAAATTTTGCTTGCCAGAAACTTCTACAAAGCCACCATTTCCGCCAAATTCACCACCACGAGCGCTAATTGTTCCATCAAAATTTGTATCTTTATCTGCCGAAACAATTACTTTACCACCATTACCATTGTTAGTAGCATTGGCGTTGATAGTTACATTTTTATCAACTATCGTATTTTGAGCCTTGGTGACAACACCCTGACTTTGAGAATCTCCGCCAATTAATACAGTACCCCCACCACTAGCTCCAGAAACATCTATGTTGGTATTGGATAACAAATTTAGTTGGTTGCCTAACATAAATACCGACCCGGAAGGTGCAACTAATGAACCTGTATTGGTGATGGTATTAGAGAAAAGAGTCAGGTTTTTCCCAGACTCAACAGCTAAATTAGCTTCATTCTGAATATTACCTGTAGTTATATTTCCATACTGTAAACCGGGAGTAATATTAATAGTAAGTAAAGGCGGTGCTTCGGGATTAATCGCACTAAACTCGCTACCATTAGCAAATTTGAAACCCGAAGCAGTAGTAGCTGTGAAGGAACCACCAATATTTAAACTCGCATTTTGACCAAAAACAATCCCGTTAGGATTGAGCAAAAATAAATTAGCACTACCATTAGCGCGAATCAACCCATCTATATTGGATATATTATTACCCGTTACCCGCGTCAGAATATTTTGAATATCTAAACCATTGTTAAAAAAAGCATCCCCACCATTAGGGACAGAAAATTCTTGGAAACTGTGGAATAAATTTACACCTCTTACCGTCCCGCCATCTATCGTACAAGTAATACATCCCGGCATTACCTTCGAGTTTACAGGTAAAGTATTATCAGGAACTATTTGGGCAACGGCGACTTCGGTCAATATGGGAAAAATAAACACAAAACTGCTAAGCAAACACAGCGGGGAAATACTTTTTTTCATATTACCTGCAAAATAATTACTTAGGCTTAGTATTCCCAGTTGGGTAGCAAATATCTCGAAAGAGTTTAACCTGCTGATAACCCGCAAGACTTCAACGAATATCTCTCCGTAGCAAAAATCAGCTGCCCACATCAAATAAGCCTGACATCGTAGGATAATATACGAAAGCTTTAAAAACTCCCTCCTTATATAATCATCAATGGACAAACGTTTTTTCAACCTCTTTGGACTAACCGAAGCCCAAGCCATCGCCATTATAGATTCACCAATAGAGCAGCTGGAAGACCCAAGCGACAAATACATAGCCGTTTCCCATCTCATCAACTTCCCCACCGAGACCTCAATAGCTGCTTTAGTACGTGCTATTGAAACCAGCAACCCAGACGAACTCGACGAGCGCATTGTCCGACGCAAAGCAATAGAAAGTCTGGGACGTTTACAAGCAGAGTCAGCACTACCAGTAATTAGGAAGTGCCTGCAAGACGATGATATGTATACCGTAGAAAACTCCGTATGGTCAATAGGAGAAATTGGCGTCAAAGACCCAGAAATTTTGGAAGAAGTAGCTCAACTCCTTGAAAAACCCGGTCAAATCTATCGAGTCATTATTCATACCCTTGCTAACGCTGACTATAAACCAGCCTTGGAACGAGTAGCTAAGTTTACTGAAGCAGCAGATGAGCCGACTCGTAGTGCAGCGATTGCTACAGTTTGCCGTTTCACAGGTGATTACTCACAAATCACTAAAGTCATAGCACTGTTACAAAGTTCTAATGTCAATGCCAGACGCGGTTGTATCCAAGATTTAATAGATTCCCGCTATTACGAAGCTATTCCCGATATTGCACGTTGTCCAGTTTCCTTAGTTTTCCGGTTACGCGCTATTAGGATGCTTGCTGATGCTGGTGTACCCAGCGGAGCAATTACTTTCGCTGAAGTTCAACCTTACTTAGAACAAGTACTGCGCGACCACCCCAATGAGCTAAGTTTAGTACATGAATATGATGTTGTACCTGTACTAAATTTTGTCCTGAGCGAACTTTACCAAACCGACTTTGGACGCTGCTATTTAGCAACTAAGACTCTATTGGATGTTTATTCCCAACAAGCACCTGAAGCATTACAGGCTAGTTACACCGACCAAGGGCATAATGATTATGGCGCTCACTACCATATTATGAAGCTGTTTGGTTGGTTAAAATATGCTCCTGCTTATGACCTGTTAATCGAAAACCTCCATAATCGTGAACCACAATTTCAAAAATCCCGTACTGCTTGTGCTATTGCGTTAGGGGAATTGGGAGATAAACGAGCAATTGAGGAACTCAGGTTATGTTTGTCAACCAAAGTTTGGGATTTAAAATATGCTGTTTTAATGGCGTTGGAAAAACTAGGAGATACTAGCGCTAGAGAAGTTGTTGCTAATGATGACGATTGGCTTATTAGGCTTCGGGCGGGCAAGGATGCCCACTCCACAAGAGATAAGAGATAGAGGTATAAAATTTCTATCGAGTTCCCCTGAAAACCAAAGGAACAAGGAAAAATACCATCGTAGCCCCCTCCTCGCTTGCGGGGAGGGGGTTGGGGGTGGGGTTCTTTGGGGTTCTTTGGGGTTCTTTTAACTACTAAAAGTCCGCCCCCTCCACTTATTCAATTTAGACTCTCCAATAGCAGCATACCTTCTAGCATCAGCAACCTGTTCTTGCAAAGTAGCAATTCTTCTAGTTTGCACTTCCACTTGCTGTTGCAAAGACACATAATTTATGATTTCACTGGAAGCAGAACCAGAAAAACTGCTATTTAGTTGTGAAGCACCGATACTCGCAAACGGTCTCAGTTCCGCTAGTTGTTTTTCCAAAGCTGAAATTTGATTTTCTTGTTCTCTAACTTTATCTCGCAGAGCTTGTTCAGATTCAAAAAACAGCGATTGTGTAGAAACTGTATTAACTGTATTAACTACCTCAGGAGGTTGCTTAGGTTTAAAAAGTTCAGCCAACAGCGCATTAGTATCAGTAACTTTCTGTTTACCATAAGGAGTATTGCTAATCAGCGCTTTAGTTAATCGTGCTTTATTGCCTTCCACCAAATCCTTATCGCTGCTAGAACTACTCCGTGCAAGTTGGTACATATTGGTAAACCCAAGCATCTTTTTACCTGTTTGAGTTTTGTAACCTCGGTAATACGGTACTATACATTCCCCAAATGCATCTAGATATTCATCGCTGTCGATATAGGAATCAATATCGCTATCAAAACCATGTTCATCTAAAATTTTACTGTGAGAAATCATCTCACTATAGTCATCAGGAGCACGACCAAGCAAATGTTTAAAGTTTAATTCAATCGCACGATAGCGGTAGCAATTATCAAAAAATCTAGCTCTATATAATTCTGACTTTGTTACTTGACGTACAAATTCTCTGACACTGAGATAACCATTTTTTAATTGCGATTCGGGAACGAGTAAGCGCTCGCTCTCCATAATGTGAGCGTTACCTAAAACTTGTCGATAAACTGCTCTGATAACTAATTCTACTTCTGCTAAAGATGCTCCATTCAGTAATTCTACTGGTTCTGTATTTTCAAAACCTAACTTCGATGGGTGAGTGTTGACAGGTGCAACAAAGCTACTAACCATTTAACTTTCTCCTGAATATTTGATTTTGTTATTAATGAAGTCAAAGGGGCAAAGGGAGGCAATAATGCTGAATATTTTGGGTTAAGCGCTCCGCTCCACCTTCGGTGAACGTTCCTCAACCCAACCTACGTTATGATATGTTTTTAGATTATCAATTTTTAATACGAGAAATAATTAAAATTTATAACAATTATAGATAAGTAAAATATATACTTTGAACCATTAAATGCTAAAATTGCTAACACCTAACAACTAATTACAAATAATAAATCAGCAATTAGCCATCAGCTATTAGCAATTAATTGTTTTTGGTTTCTGCGATAAAAATGAAGTATTAGCTATTGCCATTGGTCAACAGCGTTCATCAAATCTACTGTAAAAACCACCGTATTTTATCCAGTATTGTTTCAAGTTGTGATGGGGTGTATGTAAACTCGCCTTCGCCTGATATAGAATAACCTGACGATGGTCACCCATCCAGATTTTATTGATTGGGTCTACAGAAATTAATGTACCTCCTAATGCTGCAACACATTCACCAAATCGCTCAATCGTTGTGTACTCTACGGTCTCGAAAATGAAAAAGTGACCCGAACAAATCAAATGGCGGCTGCGAATCCAGCAGCGCATTTTTTTTTCAGCCTGTGGAGGCAGCATATTGATTTCAACTGACTTTAATGGCACTAACATACAGAACTCACAGCGGGTACTTCTTCGGCAAAACTAGCAATTTTTTCAAAGCGCAGCGGTCCAGCGGTCGAACCCCAAACCTGCTGATGAGTTTGAACATCCATGCCTTTATCTAGGCTAGCCCAAGTATGCTCGGTTACTTCAACTTCGCTGACTAAATATGTCTGGCAGCCGTTGCGCGGAATTAAGCATTTATTACCCTCTTCCACACTACCGCGAAACATTTCACCATTTCGTTTAAAAACCATCGAACAATGGTAGCGACGCTCAATACAATCCGGGGTGATGCTACGAAGTATACTTAACTCCCTCGCAGCACCCGCAAAAAGCATAGCCTCCTTCAAACCATAGTTCTCTATGTAAATGCGATCGCCCTGGTCAACGAGTCGATGAATTCCCTGACGATAAGGAGTCCAAAGGTCATAATCATAAACCTGCTCGGAATAAAAACCAATCCCGGAAAAAAAATCAAACGGTAACGGTCGGAAAAATATATGAATATGGGCAAACTGTTGGGGATTTTCAAATGATTGCTTTGCATTACTAAAATCCCCCGACATCCAACGGGCCAGAGTAATCAGGTCACTACTGGCATAAGTGTCATTACTACTTAGCGATACAGCCATATTCGACCTACTGGGGTGATTTTTCCAAAAAAGCTAATTACTATACTTTTTGTAACCTAAATTACTAAATATGGGAAGAAGACAAAGAACGAATTTCACTAGAAAAGGAGGCTGTTGTAACCCCTTTACCGTCACTCGTCTTTATTGTCGCTACCCTAAATCGTAAATTAGGAGTAGCAAACCAAATCTTTTCCTCCGCACAAGCACGGTCATACTCTGTCAACAAAGTGAAAGTGCCATCCTCACTCATATGATAAGTACCGACCGCTGCAATAGTTTCTGCATACCCAACCTCCCGTAGCAACTTACCCCTCGCTGGATTTTCTGCATCAGGAACAGGCACCAAAACGGTATTACCAGAAACTGGTTTATCATCCCAATCGGACTCACCTTCCCAACTCATACGAAACGGATGAACTATAGTCGCTGGGTCTACTTGATAAGACTCACAAATAGACAGCACTACCGCATCGTCTTTCTCTAAAGGTACAATATCAATAGTTGACAGTACTTCCTCAAAATGAGCAAAAGCTAGATGATGACCGCTCCGTTGAGAACGCCATCTGCCAAATGAAAGTTCTAAGAATTCGGTAATGTTCATTACAAAACTGTTTTGAGAAATTAGAGTAAAATACAGAAAAGAGTTTTCCTAAAAATCGAATAGTATATCTGTAGATTAAACTGGCGAATATTAATATTAAGTAACTCCACCTTTACCTTAAGCCAGAAATTGGCTCAAGGACAGTACACCAATAACACTAAGAGCTTTTTTTACGAGACCTAGGCTTTTTCTCTTTTTTGGGAATCAAATCTTTGAATGGGATAGCAATATTTTTGGACTTTGATTTTGGTTCGGTAGCAGCTTCTTCTGGTTTTACTTCTTTCACTGCTTCTTTTGGCTCGGCTGGTTTTTCTGCAACTAATTTCTCTTGCTTTACAGTCTCTTGCTGCACAGTCTCTTGTTTTTCTGTTGCTTGTTTAATAACAACCTTCTCTGGAATAACTAATTCCGAATCGCTCTTGATTGAAACAGTTGAAATATTTAAATCACTTGGAGAAGATGACAACATAGAAACTGAAACAATTTTTCCTCCTCTACTAGTAATGCGTCCAATGGTTTGAGACAAACTACTATAGGGAACTTTGAGAGTGGAGTGACTATTCCGTATATTTTTATGGGAACCACCCGTGATAACTTCAATTACTACAGTTCGACTGTTATAGTCGCTTAAATTTTGAGTCCCAATAGTAGCCATTCCGTACATAAAAATTCACCTAAAAACAACTTTTTTATCGATTGTAATATAATGATAAATTTTAAAGGGTCTAACCCCCCTTAATGATTTTATCAAAAAATGTAAGGTTAAGAGGGTCTAAAAAAAAGGGTAAAGATTTTGATGTTTGATTTATACAAGTCGTTCATCAATGACTGATTAATAATGATTTGTAAATTCATCGCAATTGCCATAAAATAACGTGAATTAAGAGATATTGGTAAAACCTTACCCCTATCAATCAAATGACAAAATCATTAGTTGCAGCTGGTAGTTGTTTGTTAGTAATTTTAAAAATTATAACTCAAAATAAAAAAAAATTAAATTTAATTTATCTCAGTAATGCTGATAATTTTCCCTCCTGTTCGGTGAATATTTCTTATCTGCTGTAACATTTGGCTGTATTCAACCACATATTCAATGTCACCTAAACGAGAACATGCTTCTCCGGTACAAAGATTGCTGACTTTGATTAAGAAACGTTTCCCAGTATTATCAACTACATCCGAGCCACTCATCGTTTGCTAATAGCTAATGGCTAATTGCTAATTACTAATTGTTAATTACTAATCGCTCATTGAAGGATTGCTAACTACTAATCACTAATTGCTACTAACTATTAACCACTAGCTATTAGCACTAAAAATCAAGATTTACACAATCTCTGTGATGCTGACTATAGTTCCGCTGGTACGATTTATCCGCTGAATTTGCGGTGTCATCTTGCTAGCTGGAACAATGTATTCGGTGACACTACGGCGACGAGGGCTATCAAATTTGGAACCCTTAACCAATATTTTAAACCGTTTTTCGGTAGAGCTAATCACTGTAGGCAATGTGATTTTAGCAGTACTATTGGTCGCTACGGAATACAACAATTTTGAATCCTTAATAGCGCTGGAAGTACCTGCGAAACCACGAACAAGACCAAACATGCGGTTATATTCGACTTGTTTGCGTCCTACAATGCTTTTAGTTCCACGGAAATAAGGAACAACGTTCTCACCAAAAGCTGCTGTATACTCTTCGCTGTCAAGATAAGAGTCAATTTCCGCTTCATAGCCACTTTCCACAGAGCGACGAATATGTTCAGAAATTTCCGCTTGGTCTTCAGGAGCGCGTCCTAACAAATGTTTAAAGTTGAGTTCAACAAATCGGTAAGGAGCTGAAGATTCAAAAAACCGAGCACGGTAAAACTCAGATTTTGCAACAATTCTCACAAAATCACGAACCGTAATTTTACGGTCACGCAATTGTGATTCTCCTGTTATCAAACGCTCGCTGTCCATTAAATGAGCGTTACCCAAAACCTGTTTATAAACCGCTCGGATAACTGCTTCAACTTCATCAGTGGAACTAGTAGCCCACAACTCGACCTTCGGCGAATCTATAACCAAGCTTGCCATTGCAATTATTCCTCAAAGTTTGGCTTGATATTTACTTATTTAGTTAACTGCATTTAGTTAACTGCGGTAATACTGGCGATTACACCACCCATTTTGTGAATTCGCTGGTATTCTTCCGAAAGTTTTTCGTAAGGTACAAGCAATACCTGGTTGCTGCGACGGAATTTAGAAACACGGTTTACCGCATTTGCACGGTAGCCTGTAACTTCAATCCGGTAAACCTTACCGTCTTCCCCAGCACCAGAACCGAGACGAGTGCGAGAACCAAGGGTAGGATTCTGGAACGACCAGCCATCAGAACCGCCACTAGGTGGAACCACTGCTGTTGGGGTATTTTGAATGACAAGACCATTCAAACGAGGCTTTATACCTGCTAAATTACCTTTGAGGTCGCTACTGGAAGGACCGCGTAATAGTTGGAACATGTGAGTGAACTCAACCATGCTTTGACCATTACGAGATTTGTAACCTCTGTAATAGGGTACGATAAATTCTCCGTAAGCGCTTTGATACTCGTCGCTATCGATATAAGAATCGATGTCAGCTTCAAAACCAGCTTCATCCAGAATTTTACTATGAGCTTTCATCTCTTCATAACTATCTGGAGCACGACCGAGCAAATGTTTGAAATTTAACTCGATAGCCCGATAGCGAGCACAGCTGTCAAAGAAGCGAGAACGATAAAGTTCAGACTTAGCGACCTGACGCACAAATTCACGAACGCTAATTTCGCCTCTTTTAAGTTGCGACTCTGGTATTGGAAGTCGCTCACTCTCCATTACATAGGCATTACCTAAAACTTGCCTGTAAGTCGCTCTGATTAAGGTTTCTACATCTTCTTCAGAACGACCTGGCAACAACTCGACTGGTGGTGTGTCTTCATAAAGAGCAACCCCTAGTCGTGATGCTGGTCCGAAAGCCATTGAACCTGTCTCCCAGTTAACAATTTTTTATGAGAAAAATATTAAGAAATTTTACAAAAGTTCGTCTTATTTAACCAAGCTGAGGATTTTACCCTCTAAAAATGCTTTAGTAGCAAAGACTTAACATTTCTTAATTTACTTAATATTTTTCTCCCTTTTAATTTTCTTACGATGCTGAAACGATATTCGTTAAAATTTGTAAACAAAAATGATTGGGAGTGGGGTGCTGGGGGATGAGGGGGATGAGGGGGATGATGGGGATTAGGGGGATTAGGAAGATGAGGAGGGTTGACAACTGTTGCCTCATTACCTAGGTATTCCTATAATTAGTGATGAAATTACAGGATTTAAGCTAGGGATATGGAAAGGTGTAAAGGTTCAAAGCCAGTATGGCTAAGAGGTCATTTATAAAGTAAAAGTTAAATACACGATTGTTGGGTTAGGCGCATTTGTGGGACTTAGTTAGAGGCTCTTTAAGTCCGATGAAGCGCACCGTAACCCATCACTTTTGTAGACTCAATGTTTACTTTATAAATCAGTTCTAAATGAACATTTCTTATACGTTTACCGTTGCCAAATAAATAATCTTCAGTTCAAGACTGCATAAGTTTACATTGCCATAACTATATACTTTCAAGAGATAAAGTTATCCTGGCTTTTTAATAAAGCTGTTTCCATTGTTACTATAATGTTGAAATCACCTATTTAAGGGGTTTCTACAAAAAAATATTGGTCTCTTATATAAAAGTATCTTATGATTCCACAGATGCCAATAAACAAGGAAAAATATTTATTTGTTTGCCAGTGCATAATTTGATTTTGTATATTCCAATAATGATATTAAGAGCTTGAAAATACTGTTACATAGGAGAAAAGCAATGAAAATAAGTAAACCATCTTTAGGACGTATTGGTGCGGAAATTTTTGATACAGATACTACTTCGCTGACTAAAGCTGAAGCCTCCATAATTAAGCAAATGGTATACGAGCATAAATTGCTGGTATTTAGAGGGCAGAATCTTAACGATGAGCAATATTTAGAATTTGCTCGCAAAATTGGTACACCACAAGTCTATCCTCAAGATAACTACCACCACCCAGATTATCCGGAAATATTTGTCTCTTCTAATATTCCAAAAGATGGGAAAAAATTCGGAGTATCGGGAACCGGCAAATACTGGCATACTGACTGTGCATTTCTTGATGAACCCTTGTCATTCACAATGCTATACCCGAAAGTGTTGCCAAACTCAGTGAGAGAGACATATTACATTGACATGCAACAAATCTACAAAAAATTGCCAGCAACTTTAAAAAGCTATGTCGATGGGCAATACATGACACACGAGGCAAAATGGCGTTATAAAGTTCAAGAATGGGACATTGACAAAGCTATCGTAGATATTTTGAAAGAATTTGAAAATAGATTCCCAGCAGTGAATCATCCAGCTATCATTACACACCCTGTTACGGGAGAAGATATCTTGTATATCAGCCAAGGTTTTACCTCCGGTATGGTAGATACAGATTATGAAACTAGTCAAAAAATATTGCAAGAACTATTCTCGTTTATTGAACACGAAGAGAATATTCATACACACACATGGAAGGACGGTGACATTCTGTTATGGGACAACAGAACTCTGAATCACAAAGCATCTTCAGTACCCAAAGGAGAAAATAGCGTCAGCTACCGCATTGGTATTTATGATGGTTTACCATTCTATATTGACAATACACAAAAAAGAAATAAACGCGAGAAAATGCTTGTTAAGTAAAGATTGCAGCTATTGTTTTGTTTAATGTTACCGAATTCACATAAGGACACAACCATGAATATTAACCAGGAATTTACCAAAGTAGATAACGTAAGTCAGAATTTGTTAGATGAATTTCTTCAGCCATATAAAGAGCATTGTAAATATCTAAAAAAGGCTCAATTCCAATATCCAGAACAAATTAATTCGCATGAAAAATCAAAGACTGAGAATCAAGCCTTATGGTCTATAAAAGCTGATTTTTTAATTCCAGAATCTTGCTATATTGATTCAACAGGTCATTTTAATTCGGTAGAATTTAACATTTGCTACAATCAATTGTTCTATACAATGATTGCTCATATGGTGGAAAACAAGTTGTTGGATGTAATGAAAGATTGGGATTTAGAAAGCTATAGACGTCGTCAATTAAGTGACTTTCTCATTGTAAAATTTTCCAGTGCATTCAAAAAACAAATTAATTCCAGTGATTTTCAAGGAACTCTATCAATTAATAAATGTTCCGCTCGCGGTAATTTGATTATATTGAAGACTACCTGTAACTTTTATAATGACGCTGGTGGTTGGGCTGAAGGTGATGTGACTATCGCCATATTAAATGAAAAGCAGAAAGATACTGTGGATAGCAGTCAAGAAACTGTAGTTGCTTAAGGGGATAAAGTTGTTTCTGAGGTTAAAAATTTTCTGAAATGTACTCTAAAATTGTTGATGAAATCGAAGCACAAACAGAAGTAAAGCAACATGAGCTTTTACTAAGATGGACGCAAATAACTGTAACTGAGCGTCAGTCAATTTTAAAGGCTTATATTCAAGAGCAAGTTGCTTCATTTGTAGGGATAAACCCATCTGAAATAGATTTACAACAGTCTCTAAAATATTTAGGGATTGACTCACTGATAGCCGTTAAGCTGAGGAATAAGTTGAGAACAGACCTGGGAGTGGACGTACCAGCAGTAAAGTTTTTAGAAGATTCGACTGTTGCTAGTCTTGCAACGCTAGTGAGCGAAAAAATAGAAAATAATACTACGAGCGCATCTCTTGCACAAGTACCTATACCTTCCTTAAACCAACTTTCTTTAGAGCATATTGAGATAGTTAAAGGAACCCAGCATAAAAATAGGGAACATTTAAAGCAAGAGCAGTACCAAGAAAGTGATTGGCTAGAAGGGGAAATATGAATTTAGCTGAGTTTCTCGAAGACCTCTCCCAACAAAATATAGAATTGTGGATTGAGGGTGACCGCTTGCGTTATCGCGGTCCAGTAGAGGCATTAAATCCCATGCTGTTAAATAAAATTAAGCAGCACAAAGCAGAAATTTTACAGTTACTGCAAAAGGAATTTCACACCTCTAAATACTATCCCCTTACCTACGGTCAGCAAGGTTTATGGTTTTTGTATAAGCTGACACCACATAGTGCGGCTTACAACCTTGCTTTTACAGCACGCATACGCTCTGATTTAAATGTTCAGGCTTTGCAACGGGCTGTACAGACGTTGATAGTTCGTCATCCAACACTGCGTACTACATTTGGGCAAAGAGGTGTAGAATTTTTTCAAGAGGTTCATGAATGCCAGAAAATCTGCTTAGAGCAAACTGACGCTTCGGCTTGGAATGAGGATGAGTTAACTAGAAGAGCAATCGATGCATACCGACAACCATTCAATTTGGAACAGGAACCACCGATTCGAGCAAATTTATTTACTCGCTCTGCACAAGACCATGTTTTTTTACTTACAATACACCACATAGCTGTTGATGGCTTTTCATTTGGTATTCTCTTGGATGAGTTACGTTTACTTTATGATTCGGAGCAGACTGGTCGCACAGTATCTCTATCTCCTATTAAATGGCAATATCAGGACTTTGTGCATTGGCAGAGAGAGTTTTTGTCAAGTCCCGTTAGAGATAATCTTCAGAATTATTGGCAGAAACAATTAGCTGGAGAGTTACCAGTATTAAATTTGCCAACAGATAGACCTCGACCAGCAATTCAAAACTATCAGGGAGCTTCCCATACCTTTGAGCTAAGTAAAGAATTGACCAAAAGCTTAAGAGAAATGGCTAAAGCTGAGGGAGCAACCCTTTATATGACCCTGCTAACAGCTTTTGTAGTGCTACTTTACCGCTACACAGGTCAAGAAGATATCATTGTCGGCTCTCCAACTGAGGGTAGAAGTCAGCCTGAATTTGATACAGTTGTTGGCTTCTTTGTGAATATGCTTGCTCTGCGAGTAAATATTGTTGATAATCCTACTTTTTCTGCGCTTTTATCCCAAGTGCGCTCAACAGTTCTTGGGGCGCTTGCCCATCAAGATTATCCCTCTTCTTTATTAATCGAGCGATTGCATCTGAACCGAGACCCCAGTCTCCCAGGTCTTTTCCCAGTTTCGTTTAACTTGTTGAAATTGCAAGCGATGGCACCGGACTATGAATTATCTGTATTGCCGTCCTCAAAAGCAAGGGAAAATTGGGGAGGGTTATTGCTAGAGCCTTTTGTGATACCGCAACAGGAAGGGCAAAATGATATTGTTCTTGACGTAATAGAATCCACGGAATCACTTTTTGGTATTTTTAAGTACAGTACTGATTTATTTGACGCAAGCACGATTAGCAGAATGGCGGTCAATTTTCAGACCTTGCTGGAGGGAATTGTCGCCAATAAAGGGCAGCAAATATCCTCATTACCCCTGCTGAACCAAGCCGAACAAGATTATTTGCTTTTAGAGTCGAATAATAGACAAGTAAACTATCCCCAAGGTGAGTGTATTCATCAGTTGTTTGAGAAGTCAGTGAAAAACACACCAAACGCTATAGCAGTGGAGTATCAAGGACAACAACTGACCTATCAAGAGTTAAATGTCCGAGCCAACCAACTGGCACACCACTTGATTCATTTGGGGGTCAGACCAGAAGTACTAGTAGGTATTTGTGTTGAGCGCTCCTTAGAGATGATTGTGGGACTGCTGGGGATTCTAAAAGCGGGTGGAGCTTATGTGCCTTTAGACCCTGCCTATCCCCAAGAGCGCTTGGCGGATATGTTAAATGATTCCCAAGCGTCGGTTCTGTTAACTCAAGAGAGCTTGCGAGATAGATTTGGTGAATACTCAGGTTGCATAGTGAATTTGGACAGACAATGGCAAGCAATTTCCCAAGAGTGTAAGGAGAATCTGTCTGTTGATGTGCAAGCACAGAACTTAGCTTATATAATTTACACGTCAGGTTCCACAGGAAAACCCAAAGGAGTAATGATTTGCCATCGCAGTTTGGTAAATGCTTACTATGGCTGGGAACAAGCTTATCAATTGCGAAGCCACACAAGCAGTCATCTACAAATGGCAAGCTTCTGTTTTGATGTGTTTTCTGGGGATATGGTGCGCTCGTTGTGTTCTGGAGGGAAGTTAGTATTGTGTCCCAAGGAATTGCTATTAATGCCAGAACAGCTTTACGAACTAATGCAAAAACAGAAGGTGGATTGTGGGGAGTTCGTACCAGTAGTAATTAGGAACTTGATGGCATATCTGGAGAAAACAGGGCAGAATCTGGACTTTCTAAAGGTGTTAATCGTAGGTTCAGATAGCTGGTATGTGGAGGAGTACCAGCAGTTGCGGAGACTGTGCGGTGAAAATACTCGTGTGATTAACTCCTACGGTGTGAGTGAAGCAACAATTGACAGTTGCTATTTTGAAAGCACAACATTCAAGCTGCCCTCAGATGCCCTAGTCCCTATAGGTAGGCCGTTCGGTAATGTGGAAATCTACATCCTTGATGCAAATCACGAACTAGTACCGATTGGTGTGCCGGGAGAATTGTACATTGGAGGCGATGGTTTAGCCTTAGGCTACCTCAACCGCCCACAACTAACTAGCGAAAAATATATCACAAATCCCTTTGAGCGCAAGTCAAAATTATACAAAGCAGGGGATTTGGCTCGATATTTGCCTGACGGTAACATTGAATTCCTTGGTCGCATTGACAATCAGGTAAAGATTCGTGGCTTCCGCATTGAACTTGGGGAAATCGAAGCAGTCCTCAACACCCACCCCCAAATTGAACAAGCTGTAGTTATTACCAGAGAAGATGTTTCAGGTAACAAACGCTTAGTAGCCTATGTAGTCAGTAATTATGAATTACTCAGTACTAACCAACTACGTGAATTACTTAAACAGAAGCTACCAGAATACATGGTGCCTTCTGCCTTTGTCACCTTAGACACCTTACCGTTGACAGCCAACGGCAAAATAGACCGTCGTGCCCTGCCGGCACCAGATATTGAAAACGGTTTCGCTCTTCAATTTGTTGCTCCTCGGACACCGACGGAAGAGGTGATAGCTAACATTTGTGCAGAAGTTCTTGGGCTGAAACTTGTAGGTATTAACGACAATTTCTTTGAAATGGGCGGGCATTCCTTACTAGCGACCCAAGTAATTTCTCGGTTACGAGAAGCATTTTCTATTGATTTACCCCTGCGTCGTCTCTTTGATTTTCCTACTGTAGCTGGGCTAGCAGAGCAAATTGAAAATATTCGCTTTTACCAGCAACAGTTACAAGACATTGCCAGCGTCACATTAAATAATCGAGAGGAAATAGAGTTTTGAAAACCATTGAAGAATTTTTGTCCTACCTTTACAGTTTGGACATCAAGATAGTTGTAGAAGGCGATCGCCTGCGCTGTAATGCTCCTGAAGGCAAGCTGACACAAGACTTACAGGTTGAGCTAAAATCTCGCAAGGCAGAAATCCTCAAGTTTATGCAGCAGGGCCATTTAGCAGATAAAACTGTTGAACTGATTAAACCTGTCCCACGGGATGGAAATCTTCTTCTGTCCTTTGCCCAGCAAAGACTGTGGCTGTTAAACCAACTGGAGGGTCCTAGCGCCACTTACAATATGCCCCTAGCTCTGCTTGTTAACGGACCTCTCCAGGTAGCAGCTTTAGAGCAAGCCATTGCAGAAATAGTGCGACGCCACGAAGTTTTACGCACCACTTTTAAGATGGTAAATGGTTCCCCAGTGCAGGTAATTAACCCAGTACCAAGCATGGATCTGGCGATAGTCAATCTGCTTCGTATCGAACAAAAGCACCAGTGTGCGCTCGTACAACAATTAGTCAAAGAGGAAGCACAATATCCCTTTGACCTATCTGAGGATACTTTGCTACGGGTAAAGCTGCTACAGTTGCAACAATCAGAACACGTACTGCTACTGGTAATGCACCATATCATTTCCGATGGCTGGTCGTTGGGAATATTCATCCGAGAGTTATCTGCGCTTTATCAAGCATTTTGTTGGCAAGAGCCTTCCCCTTTACCAGAGTTACTAATTCAATATGCTGATTTCGCCTACTGGCAACGACAATGGCTGAGTGGGGAAGTCATGGAAACTCAATTAAACTATTGGCAGCAACAGTTAGCAGGGGCGCCATCACTATTAGAACTACCCACTGATAGACCTCGCCCACCACAACAGACCTTCCGAGGTAGCGCTGTAGAGTTTAAGCTGAGTTCCGAATTGACGCAGAAACTTGTAGCTTTGAGTCAAAAGTCGGGGACAACTTTGTTTATGACCCTGCTAGCAGTCTTTGCCATCTTACTTAAGCGCCACAGCAATCAATCTGATATTGTTATCGGTTCTCCAATTGCCAACCGCAATCACAGTGGCGTCGAATCACTGATTGGCTTTTTTGTCAATACTTTGGTGTTGCGTATACAACTGGAAGAAAATCCAACTTTTTTGGAACTGCTAGAACAAGTCCGGGAAAAAACTTTAGGAGCTTACGAACACCAAGATTTGCCCTTTGAAAAACTTGTCGAAGAACTGCAACCAGAGCGTTCCCTCAGTTATACTCCTTTGTTCCAGGTGATGTTCGTATTGCAAAATGCTCCAATAAGTAAATTGGAACTACCACATTTAACCATGACCCCATTAAAAATGGAGAACGTCATCGCCAAATTTGATTTAACTTTGCAAATGGAGGAAACAGAAGCGGGACTGAGTGGGGAATTAATTTACAATAAGGACTTATTTGATGCGGCTACTATCAGTAGAATGGCTGGACATTTGCAGGTCTTGCTAGAAGGTGTGGCTGCAAATTCCCAACAACGAATAGGACAATTACCATTACTAAATCCTTCAGAACAACATCAACTACTAGTTGAATGGAACGACACCCAAGTTGATTATCCTCAAGATAAGTGTATCCATCAATTGTTTGAAGAACAGGTAGAACGAACGCCAAATGCAGTTGCAGTTGTGTTTGAAAAGCAACAACTAACTTACCGAGAATTGAATAATCGCGCTAATCAATTAGCTCGCTATTTGCAAACTTTGGGTGTAAAACCCGAGGTAATGGTGGGTATTTGCGTCGAGCGTTCCTTAGAAATGATAATAGGACTTTTGGGAATTTTTAAAGCTGGTGGTGCATATGTACCTTTAGACCCAGCATATCCCGAAGACAGATTAAGCTTTATGTTGTCTGATTCACAAGTTCCGGTGTTGTTGACTCAACAAAAGTTGGTAGCAAATTTACCTGAATGTGCAGCGCGTATTGTTTCTCTGGATGCAGACTGGGGAGTAATTTCTCAAGAAAGCTACATTAATGTAAATAGTGATGTACAACCTGAGAATTTAGCTTACATGATTTATACCTCCGGGTCTACAGGTAAACCAAAGGGTGTTTTGGTAGCTCACTCCGGATTGTGCAACCTCGCTTTAGCACAAATTAAAGTCTTCGATGTTCATCCCGATAGCCGTGTTTTGCAATTTGCCTCTTTTAGCTTTGATGCATCAATTTCGGAAGTTGTGATGACTCTTTGTGTCGGAGCAAGACTCTGTTTAGGAACGCGAGAATCTTTGCTTCCAGGAGCAGGTTTAACGCAGTTATTACAAAATCTTGGTATTACTCACGTAACCCTTCCTCCCTCAGCACTAGCTGCGATGCCTAATGCTGAATTCCCTGATTTGCGTACAATTATTGTAGCTGGAGAAGCCTGTCCTCCCGATTTAGTAGCGCAATGGTCTAAGGGACGACGTTTTATTAATGGCTATGGACCAACAGAATCAACTGTTTGTGCGACTACGGCTGTTTGCACTAATAGTACATCTCAGCTACCAATAGGTCGTCCAATTGACAACATCCAACTCTATATATTAGACCCCTATCTCCAACCTGTTCCTATAGGTGTTCCTGGGGAACTACACATTGGTGGTGCTGGTTTAGCCAAGGGATATCTAAATCGTCCCGAATTAACCTTAGAAAAATTTATCCCCAATCCCTTTGACAATGCCCTGCAGGAAGACCAGAGGTCTACAAAATTGTACAAGACTGGGGATTTAGTTCGTTATTTGCCTGATGGTAATATCGATTTTCTCGGTCGGATTGACCAACAAGTCAAAATTCGCGGTTTCCGTATTGAGTTGGGAGAAATTGAGGCCGCTTTAAGTTTACACACAGATGTGCGGGAAGCAGTGGTTGTTGTTAAGGAAGACCAACCCGGTGGTAAACGATTAGTAGCTTACATTGTTCCCAACCATGTTTATAACCAAGAGCGCATTACTACTAGTAAACTGCGTAGTTTCCTCAAGGAAAGCTTAGCCGAGTATATGCTTCCTTCTGCCTTTGTGATGCTGGAATTTCTACCTTTGACCCCAAACGGTAAGGTTGACCGTAAGGCTCTTTCCACAATGGAAGTAGCACATTCTGAGTTGGAAAGTAATTTAGTATTACCTCGTACTTCTGTGGAGGAAATGCTTGCAGATATTTGGGCTGAAGTTCTGGGACTGGAACAGGCAGGAGTTCACAGCAATTTCTTTGAATTGGGTGGACACTCTTTATTGGCAGTTCAACTGATTTCACAAATTAATCAAAAACTTGAAAAAGACATACCCATAAGTACACTTTTCCAGCATCCAACCATAGTAGAGCTAGCAACTTTAGTCACAAAAAATGCTAATTATTCAGCAACAAATCCATGTTTAGTTCCTATTCAAGTTGAGGGAAATCAGCCCGCTCTGTTTTGTATTCACGGAGCAGGGGGACAGGCTATGATGTATAAGGATTTAGCGACTTGTCTCGGAAAAAACCAACCAGTTTACGGTTTACAGTCTCGCGCTCTGGAAGACGCGACTACCGAGCATAAAAGTATTGATAGCATGGCTACAGAATATGCCAACGCTATTCAAAAACATCAACCCAACGGTCCTTATTGTCTCATGGGTTGGTCTATGGGAGGGGCAATTGCAGTAAGTGTTGCAAAGCAGCTAGAAAAACAAGGGCTTGATGTCGCTTTTGTTGTACTGCTGGATGCGTTTCTAATTCCAGAAAATGCCCCCACTTGGAGCGACCCTTTGTTAGAACTGGCAAGAAGGTTTAGCACTGCTTTTGCTGATGATTTAAAGGCTCTGCACCCAGATGAAAAGCGAGTACTGCAAAATGAGTTGATAGGTTTGTCTTATTTTGAAAGCCTGCATCGGATGATGGTCTGGGGACAAGAAAGAAATTTACTCTCGACCGATATTTGCTTCGATAGCCTGCAAAAACAAGTGGCTCTCAATATCACTCACGAGCAACTACTCAAAGGTTACCATCCAGAACAGATTCAAGCTAAACTCCATGTTTTTTGGGCAAAAGAGGGACTCGAAGCTGGACTGCTGCCTATTCCCGACTGGAGTAAATACACAAAAAGTACAAGCGACGCATCCATTTTAGATGGCAACCACTATACTTTAGTCCGTCCTCCGTATGTTAAGGCTGTTGCCCAGCGATTACAATTCGCAATTCGCAATTCGCAATTCGCAATTAATTAACTAATTAAATTAATTAAATGCGAATTGTAATTAAGTTATTTGGAGAATTATTATGATATATAACAATGAAATTTCAACATTAGCAGATTTGTCCTGCATGCAAGCTCGGCAATTCCCAGACAGTAGGGCATTGATATTTAAGGATAAGGTACAGACTTATTTACAGCTAGATGTGCAGAGTAATCGTATTGCGAATGCACTTTTAGCGCAAGGAGCGAAAGCTCAATCGCGGGTTGCATTATTGGCTAAAGATTCACTCTCAAGTTACGAAATATTATTTGCATGTTCCAAAATTAATGCTGTGTTAGTGCCTATTAATTGGCGTTTGGCTCCTGCTGAGGTAAGTTATATTTTAAGAGATGCTAATGTTGAAATTCTTTTTTACGGACATGAGTTTCATGGGTTGGTTGAATCCATTAAAGATGAATTAGGTGGTATTAAAACTTTTATTGCCTTAGAAGAAGTTGAAAGTCCTTTTCTGAATAATCTCAACTATAATACTTGGTCGCAAGAATATAGCGATACTCAACCTGATGTTGCGATTAAGCCAAATGATATAGCTGTGCAAATCTATACTAGTGGTACTACCGGACGACCCAAAGGTGTCCAACTTGCACATTACAGTTTTTTTGCTATTGCCAAAGAATTGGCTAAGCAAGGTAAAAACTGGATAAATTGGAGCAAAGCAGACAAGAGCTTGCTTGTTTTACCAATGTTCCATATTGGGGGTTTATGGTGGGCTATTCGTGGTTTGGTATCTGGGTCTGAAAATATTTTGCTGGAAACTTTTGACAGTATTGAAGTTCTCAAGACAATTGAAAAATATCGAATTACTAAAATATGTATGGTGCCCGCAATGATTCAAGTTCTGTTAGCAGAACCTGAGTGTAAGCAAACAGATTTTTCATCATTGGGACACATTGTTTATGGGGGTTCACCCATTGCTAAATCATTATTGATAAAGGCGATAGCTACATTTGGCTGTGACTTTGTGCAAATTTATGGTATGACTGAAACGGGAAATTGTGCTGTGTGTTTACCAGCAGATGCTCATACCTCTTCCAGCAAATTGCAAGCAACGGGTAAACCCTTTGAAGGTGTTTCGGTAGCAATTTTAGACCGTAAAGGCAAAGAAGTACCTTGTGGTCAAGTGGGTGAAATTTGTATCAAATCTCCAGCAAATATGATTGGTTATTGGAAGTTACCGGAAGCCACAGCAAAAACTTTGGTAAATGGCTGGATTTACACTGGTGATGCAGGCTATTTTGACTCAGAAGGTTACATTTATATTTGCGACCGCGTTAAAGATATGATTCTTTATGCTGGTGAAAATGTTTATCCAGCAGAAGTTGAAAATGTTTTATATGAACATCCATCTGTAGCCGAAGTTGCAGTAATTGGTATTCCTGATGAAGATTTTGGAGAAGCAATTAAAGCAATTGTTGTTTTAAAAGCAGGAATGAAGGCAACGGCATTAGATATTATTAGTTTTGTACGAGGTAAATTAGCTGATTTCAAGTTACCTCGGAGTGTTGAGTTTACTGAATCCTTACCAAGAACACCAAGTGGTAAATTGCAAAAGGGTAAACTTCGGGAAAAATATTGGCAAGGCTATCAAAGAAAGGTGAATTGACGAAGGAAGGCAGAGGGCATCTATGCTGAAGGCTATAAAAGGAAAAAAGTATAAAAAACGCCCTCCGCAATTGTTTTGGTTATTGTTAAATCCCCGAAATTTATTTATCTATTAGATAGCTACTTCAATTTTATGAGAGAATCAAAATTTTCCGGTCAAAAGCAATTGTCTCTTTGGGAACCGCTGAGAGTCCGCAACTTTTTACTCCTGTACATTGGTGAAAGTGTTTCCCTTTTCGGTGACCAATTTTACTTAATAGCATTGCCTTGGTTGACTATACAGATAACTAACTCTGGTGTTAGCTTAGGCACAGTACTGATGGCTGCCGCAATTCCCCGTGCTGTTTTGATGCTAATTGGTGGTGTGGTCAGCGACCGATTTTCACCCAGGTTGGTCATGCTTGTTTCTAACGGCTTACGGGTTTTGCTGACGGTCTCATTAGCGACAATAGTTGCCTCAGGAACGACGCAGTTATGGCATCTTTACATATTTGCCATCAGCTTTGGAATCGTGGAAGGTTTTTTTATCCCAGCCGCTAAGTCAATTGTACCTAGTCTTGTAACAGCAGAACAGTTGGTAGCAAGTAATACATTGACCCAAGGAACTTCTCAAATGATTGTGCTTATTGGACCATCTCTAGCTGGTTTGGTAATTGCAATTAGCGGTATTCAGGCAGCCTTTGCAATTGATGCTGCTACTTTTGTTGTGACAACCGTAACACTTTTGCTGATGAAGGGACGACTGAAGCCAAATACTGAGATGACTGAGCAGCTAAAGTTGAATGAAGAATCAAAACAGGCTCTTGACTCAACTGTTAAAAAACCGACATCAAATAAAAAAATTACTAGTATATTTGCTGCGATTAATGAAGGACTTAACTACGGATGGCATAGTCCAGCTTTGAGAACTGTTTTGCTAATATTAATGATGTTAAATTTGTTTTTCATCGGACCTTTACAAGTGGGCATAACCGGACTTGCGAGTAATCGCTTTCCAGGGGGTGCTATCGCTTTAGGAATAATGAATTCGGCTTGGGGTGGTGGTGGGTTGTTAGGGACGCTGATGCCTCAAATACTCCAGAGACATCTTCCCAGGCTTGGGGTTCTAATGCTTATTCTTGCTAGTATACAAGGCTTTGGTTTATTCTTACTTGGCTTTATACCAAATATAATCCTAGCTAGTGTAACAATCGCTATACTGGGGTTTTGTAGTAGCTTTTTTAATATTGTTGGAACTATCTGGATTCAAAAGCAAACTCCACCTGAAATGTTAGGAAGGATTATGAGCTTGGGAATGCTTTGTTCCTTGGGTGTTGCTCCTATTTCTTATGCTTTGGCTGGCTTTTTGGCTGATTTAAATCTGACAATTCTTTTTGCTTCCGCTGGAGGCGTTATGCTAGGTGCTACTATTTTGTTAGCGGTAAATCCATCAGTAAGCAGAATTGATTGAAGGGTTAATAGCAGGTTACTAGCAGGTGATATTTAACTTGTATGTTTGTTATCCCACATTCAACTTGTATGTTTGTTATCTCACTTTAGCTTGTATATTTGTTATCTCACATTTAGCTTGTATATTTGTTATCTCACATTTAGCTTGTATATTTGTTATCCCACATTTAACTTGTATATTTGTTATCCCACATTTAACTTGTATGTTTGTTATCCCACATTTAACTTGTATGTTTGTTATCCCACATTTAACTTGTATGTTTGTTATCCCACATTTAACTTGTATATTCGGGCGGGCAGGGATGCCCACCCCACAAGAGGTGTGGAATCCTACATTCATTGTGCAGTTTAGATGTGGAACTGCTTACTTGGAATTAGGAGGTTGTTTTTGCTCCACACCAAAACCAACTAGTACTACTTCTTTTAGAGCTTCTCCTTCTGTAGGACGACGGTAAGTGAGAATTTTACGAATGCGTAATTCTGGGTTGATTAAGGTAATAGAATCAACTGCGACGACACGAGTATAATTTGTTGTCATTAACAGTTCTTGTTTAGCAGTATCGAAGCGGAAATTAGCAACTATCGGTTTTTCCTCTTCGTAAGCTCGGTCACGAAGATATTTTCCTTGTAAAACACCTTCGTCATTCTGTTCGGTAACAAACAACATATTTAGCTCCTGGGAAACCTTCTCCCCTTTCTCGGAGACTGTCTGGAACCCAAGATGATATCCCGGTAACTCGTGAACTTTAGGAGGTACAGGATAACTGTTATCTGATAGTACCTTTAGTTTTAGACTTTCGCTCAACGGTTCAATAGCAAATTCTGTGCGTGAACGTTCGACTTCTTGCTGTGTTAAATAATGGTAAGTCCGTTCAGTTGCCCAATTGCCAACACAACAATCAAAAAATTGTTGAAATTCATTTATTAACATACTTTTACCTTATGGTGGGGAATTGCGAATTGCGAATTACGAATTGCGAATTACTCTATAGCTCCAGCCCTTATTAATAATTGTACGGTGGCAGGTGAGACAGTTTTTCTAGCTTCCTTTAAAGCTGTCCCCCCCCACTTATTTTTAGCGTGGACATCAGCACCATTTTCTAGCAAAACAGCTACAGCAGCTCCATAAGCTTGTGCAGCGGCCATCATTAAAGCCGTCCAACCACCAATATTTGCTGCATTTACATCCGCACCATTTTCAATCAATATTTGTACAGTTTCGGTATGACCGTTTTCTGCGGCAAAATACAAGGCTCTATCACCTATATTATTCTTAGCGTTTACGTCCGCACCTAGTTCTATTAATTTTTTCACCAACTCCGTATAGCCTTTGCGAGACGCGGACATTAATACTGTCTCACCATAATTATTTATACCCCCAATATCCGCACCTTTTTCGAGTATTGCAGTACCTATATCTGGTTTAAGTCCTTCCACAGCATACATCAAAGCAGTATAACCTGTTACATTTTTGGTATTTACTTCTGCACCACGGGCTAAGAGTATATTGACAATTTCCAAATACCCTTCAGAAGCTGCCATCATTAAAGGAGTGGTATCGCCTTTACCCAAGGTATTTACATCCGCACCATGAATCAAAAAGTCTTGCACTGAATAAGCATCCCCTCGGATGACGGCTAACATTAGTTTTTCGTTTAAGTCAGTTGTCATTTTTTTGTTGATGGTTGACTGTTGACTGTTGATGGTTGACTGTTGACTGTTGATGGTTGATGGTTGACGGTTGATTCCCTCATCCCAATCAATCCCCACTCCCCACTCTCCACTCCCCACTCCCCACTCTCCACTCCCCACTCCCCATTCCCTAATTCTGAAAGGATGACATTTTGTTGACTAAGTGGTCAAAGTATGCATCTAGAAGCTCTTGCTGACTTGGTTCGCAACGTTTTAGGCTTGCTATTTTTATACCTTTTAAACCTACAATCATTGCGTCTAAAGGAACTTGTAACTCTTGGTAAAGTTGTTTCATATATTCCAGTCCTGTGGAACTTGTGTATTCAGTATGGTGGCCTGCGATTCCATAGGTGATACAACGTAAAAAATGCCAAAAATCTCGCCAGCAAGCTGCTGCACGTTCTGGGGGATACAACCCTCCTCCTGGGTTTAATATATCTGGAAAAGTTGTTAGTACCTGCTGTCTAGCCTCGTCTACTATTTCTTTTACATTGTCGCGTAAGAATTTTACAACGAGAATAAACTCTCCTGTGGTCGGTGCTAGCGATTGAATTTGCTGTAAATCTTCGTCTGTCAGATAGCGACCCTCATCGTCTGCTGCTTGAAAAATATCAATCACAGCTTGTGGGTAGCTACTTGTCCATTGTGCAAAGCTGACTATTCTAGCTTTTGCTATTAGTTCTTTGACTTTTTCGCTTAGTTGAATCATTGCTTGTTGGTTATTAAAGTATATTAATCCGTAAGACTACAGGATGGGTTATGATAAATTCTAAGATTTCTGATACATTTTTTAACATAACACGTTAAAAAATTAAGGAAGAAAGAAGAGGAAAGAAGTAATAAAACAGTAGGGGGATTGCATGGAACTGGCTCAAATTGAAGAAAATCTGAAAAATCCGGATTTTCAGTACCGACTTAAGGCGGTTGCTGCTCTTAAAAATTATGACTCAGAAATTGCTGTCCCTCTACTCAGAAGCAAACTCAAGGACGGAGAGTTTTTAGTACGCTCGTTTGTAGCTATGGGTCTGGGTAAGCAAAAGTCTCCTGAATCTTTCGCGACTTTAATGGAAATGATGCAGTTTGACGATACCCCAAATGTACGTGCGGAAGCTGCAAATTCTTTGTCTCTGTTTGGTCAAGTCGCTGTTTCTCATCTTGTTAAATCATTTCATAAAGATGACCATTGGTTAGTACGACGCAGTATTTTAGCGGCTTTAATGGAAATGGAATGTCCGGAAGAGGTCTTTAATGTCTGCGTTGAATCGCTGAAAGATACAGATTTAACAACCCAAGAATCTGCTATTGATGCTCTTGCGACTTTAGCTAATTCTAGTCAACATGAAAAAACATTATCTCAACTTTTAGCACTTGTGGATAATGAATCTCCACGAATTAGAGTGCGAGTAGTTTATGCTTTGAAACGCTTTAATGAACCGCAAGCAAAAGAAGCTTTAATTAAACTTAGACAGGACGAAAATCATCGCGTTATTGCTGCTGCGTTGGAAGATTTATTACCTAAATAATTTGGAAAGTGAGAGTGACAGCCTAGCACTAAGGTAGTATAAATTTAAGTTGCATATTTACCTGCGGACGCAACTGTAAATTCTCTTGAAGAATAGCACTAAGGTAGTATAAATTTAAGTTGCATATTTGGTTATTAGAGGGTACTTATAAATAAAATATTAAGCATCATGTATATTACAAGCCAGTATATTACAAGCCAGTATATTACAAGCCAGTATATTACAAGCCAGTATATTACAAGCCAGTATATTACAAGCCAGTGACTAAAGTCACTGTCTAAAAGCTAAAGTCCTCTAAAGAGGACTAAGAAGAAATAAGATTTTTAGGAGTAATTTTAAATTGTGTAAAGTATCTGTTTTTGATGTATTCCTCAGTCCTCTTATAGAGGACTTCAGCTTTTAGACAGTGACTTTAGTCACTGGCTGGCTTATGGTAATAATGAGGCTTAATGTTTTCTTTATAAACATTATCTTAGACATTTAAGTTATATATTTGCTCGTTAAAGAGAATAAGAGAGTAGTTGATTTTTATAACTCAACTTATTGAATACAGTAATAACGATTGCGTCCCTCTTTTTTAGCTTGATACAGCGCTTGGTCTGCTTTATGAATCAAGTCTTGAGGGGAGTTATTAACATTAGGTAATAAGACAGCAATTCCCATACTAACTGTTACAATATCAGCCACTTGAGAAAGAGCGTGGGGAATATTGAGTTGCTTGATTTGTTCAATAATAAGTTGTGCAACTTGCGCTGCACCCCTCTCATCAGTATAAAGTAAAATTACAGAAAACTCTTCTCCCCCGTAGCGAGCAACAAAATGACTTTGAGGCTTAATAACAGACCTGATAGCATTAGCAATCTTTACTAAACAAGCATCTCCAGCCAAATGACCGTAAGCATCATTATAAAGCTTGAAGTAATCTACATCAAGTAAAATAAAAGCAATCGGAGATTGTTTGGACGCAATATAGCCCCACTTCTGATGCATGTAATTATTAAAACAGTATCTATTAGCGATTTTTGTTAACCCATCTAAATTTGCCAAATTTTGCGCTTCTTCTAATAGCTGCTCTAGATGATTTATTTTTTGTCTCAATTGCGCTTCACTATTTTGTAAAGCTTTTTCTACTAATATACGCTCGCTGATATCTCGTGCTATCCAAATGATTGAGTTTTCTGAAATAGGATAAATGCTAACACTAAACCAAATTTCGTCTGACTCTAAAAGTAAGCTATAATCAAAATTTAGAGTTTGCTGGCTGCTTAAAGACTGCTGAATTTTACTTAACCAGATATTAGGTATATTCTCTAGCAAAAATAATTCTAACATCTTATCAATTAAACCTACATTTTTGTTACTTCCTTGAATTTTTGTTGGCAAAATTTCTATGTTTTGTAGTTTCTCTCCGCAAACATTAAGAACAACTATAATATCATCTATAGCTGTCAAAAGATTGCGTACCTGAATCTCAAAGCTGCTTGATTTTAACTTTTGTAAACTACAATAATGAATTTCTGTTTGAAGTCGCTGGTTTAAGAGTTGCAAGTTGCGTAATTCTTTTTTTGGTAGAGGCATTGATACTACGGCCGAGTTAGCCGGTGGAGCTGATAACCAAAGTTTAGTTCAAAACGCTTACTATACAAAGGTTATTTGATGTATTGATAGCTAGTTTTGTAACATCCCTATATACTCATGAATATAGTAGCACAATATACAAACAAAATTAACATAGCTTACAAAATAGTTGACTAACTGTGTAGATGAGACTACTTCTTTAGGTGCTGTTGCTCTTTACAATAGGAAATTATAGTTCATAATATATCAACCTATACTGCATCACCTATGTTCTATTGATTATCAACAAGTAATTTTTGATACATCAATCTAGTCACAGATGATACACCACCAAAGATAGATTTTGTGCAATATTGTATGAAATCCGCATAAATTCCTAGTAATTTTTCCAGTCAGTGCTGGGAAAATCCGAAAGGAGTTTTAACAACCATGTAGTTAGAGTCAACTTAAACAAGGAGAAACTCTATGACAGACAGCAACGCAGGAGAAATGACTTGGCGTCCACCGGGAATTTCCGATTGCGCTTTACATTTACGGCACAATCCCTCGGAACCTTGGCGTCCTTACGAAGATTTTCCTGAGTACTTTTTACCTGACCCACCAGGATTTTCTAAAGGTTACGCTACTTTTCTAGCGTTATTGAAGAAGAACTGGCATTCACAGTAAGCCTAGACTATTTGGCTCGTATCTGGACTCACATAGATTGCCAATCCCATATAAAAAGCTATAGCCTTCCCTGAGAAAAAGATAGGGTTCTTAACATCTTTTAATGTTAAGATAATTTAACACATTTGGCTATAGCTTGACTCAAATATCGATTTATGGATTCGCCCCTTGAGAGGAGGTTTTTACTTTATGACATTGCCTATACAAATTGCTCAGTTATCAATTGACTACCTAGCACAAGACTTTTTCCAACAGACAGAAGGAGATTGGCGTTCAGAGCGTCGTTACTATACGCTTAAAAGTGGTGCAGTGGAAGAAGTCGTAAGCTTTATTACAGTCAGATTTTTAGATAAAAATAATCCAGAGTTAATCGAATTAGCCGAATTACACGAACTGACAGACGAGACAATATTAAGTTGTGGTAGCAAAATTACATGGGAAAGTAATTATACTCAGCCAGGACGCAAACCCACAACTGGTTCAACAGTATTTGGCGTTTGTGGAGAAATTCTTTATCGTGACCGAGGTTTTGCGACAACAAAACCAGTGACAGCTGTGTGTTCGTTTGCTGACCCCAAAACCATGCAATTAAGAACCGAGTATAGCGGTTCAGTATTTGAAGAAGAAATAAAATTAATTGGTTCCAACTACCGCACAAGACAAAGTATTATTTCACGTGCAGGTGAAGAAATAATGATTGGTCAGTATTTGGAAAAGAGAATAGGTAATGGGTAATTGGTAATTGGGAATTGGTAATTGGTAATTGGGAATTGGTAATTGGTAATTGGTTACATGGACAAAAATGTAGAGACGTTACATGTAACGTCTCTACAGGTAGATGTACGCCATAGAGATAAGTAAAATTATTTACACTAATCACCCATTATCCATTACCCATTACCCATTACCCATTACCCACTACCCATTACCTATTACCCATTACCCATTACCCATTACCCATTACCCATTAAAAGCCAAACTCTCCCTAGTTGTACGACGTGTATAAGAATTCCAAACATCAAGTTCCGCAAAAGGACGACTCAAAAGGGAGCTTCTAGTGTTGTCACTCAAACCTTGAACCAGAGAAAAATCAGCCCCAGCAATACTAGCTAAATTTTCCAAAGTCGCACCACTCAAATCAGCAGCACGTAAATCGACACCACTCAAATTAGCTCCCGTTAAGCGAGCATCTCTTAAAAAAGCCCCCGTCAAAAAAGCTTTTTGCAAGTCAGCACCACTAATAGCAGCACCTTTTAAATTTGCTCCCGTCAAATCAGCACCACTCAAATAAGCTCCAAGTAAACTAACCCCTTGCAAATCTGCATCACGTAGATTTGCTGTACACAAAAAAGTTCCATTGAGACTAGCTTTAGGACCAATAGCACCACAAGACCTGTAATTAAATCCTTCAGCCCATACTGTTTGACTGTTATACCGAGCCAATTGAAACTTTGCTCCGTCTAAAATAGCCCCAGTTAAATTAGCTCCTTCCAAATTAGCTCTGTGTAAATAAGCTCCCTGCAAATTAGCACCACTTAAATCAGCACCACTTAAATTAGCACCTCGTAGGTCAGCACCACTTAGGTCAGCATTAATTAACACTGCATGACTCAGGTCAGTTCCAATAAGATTAGCACTACAAAGATTTTCATTCTCTAAACTGACGTTTTGTAAATTGAATTTATACAAATCCATCTGACCTAGGGTGCGTTCACGAAGGTCTACTAAAGTTTGTTTAATATTGCTGGATAACATTAAGTTGATTAAAAAACTGCCTTTAAAGTATTCTACCTTTATAAGCCATTTCTATAATTCTTTTTGTGGGATAGGCTTCCAGCCTGTCCATATTGAAAAAAGGCTATTTATAAAAGTAAGGTTAAAAAAATCATGCATATAATCAAACCAATGACAATGATGGAATTCTTTCGTAAAAGCGAAGGAACCTGGTTTACCCAAAGAGCAGTCCATCATTTTGACTTAGTAGCCGACGAATCAGGAGAATCCAATATAACCATAGAAATATTGGAAAAAGACGACCCCAAAGTCAAAGAAGTATGTGAAGCTCAAGGGATAGACCCCAACAGCGCAACAGGGGGTGCAAGCTTTTCGTGGCAAGTAAACTTAGACACAAGAGAATTATCAAACGCAAACGCAGCAATATTAGTTGACATACCCGACGAAACAGGAAAAACCGGAAAGCTGCTGCGAAATCAAGGCTACGTTGAAAGCATACCAGTAGTTAGCCGCTACAATTTTGCAGATGATGGTGTACTAACAATTGACACCGACTACGACAACAACCAAGGACAAGAAAGGTGCTGGTTCGTCACCGATGATTTTCGCGTTAGAGTAAGCAGCGTCCGGATGATGAACGGAATAAACCTCATGACCTATTGTTCAGAAAGACGTTGCGTCACAGAGCAAACATTAGAACAAATGATTCAAAAAAACCTAGCCAGAAGTTAACAAACCAATTCCCAATTCCCAATCCCCAATTACCAATTCCCAATTCCCAATTACCAATTCCCAATTCCCAATTCCCAATTCCCAATTCCCAATTCCCAATTCCCAATTCCCAATCCCCAATTACCAATTACCAATTACCAATTCCCACCCACCCAAATGTTACAGAATATTGCTTTGTTTAACAAAGGTGGGACTTGCATCCTTTGAATCCCTTATTTTCAGCATAAGGATTAATAAATCATGCTCTATGTACAAGCCATTTTTGGAATTTTTGGAAAAAGAGCTATTTAAGCGCTTTAGTTTACAACCTCGTCCCATTCCCTCTGGCTTGGAGTTAAAAGTCAGCGAACGCGGTAGAAATCCAGCAACAATTCGCAGTTGGTGCTACCAATGTCCAGAGTTAAGAAAAATTCGTTATACCTACATCGACGCTGGGGAAGGTGCCCAAATTTTTAACAGCGTGATTTACCCCAGCTATCACTATGATTTACCACTGTTAGGAATAGACTTTTTATCTTTTGGGAAAGTAAAAAACCTGGTTGTTTTGGACTTTCAACCCCTATTCCCGGATGAAAAATACCAACAAAAATACATAGAACCGCTAAAATTTTTACACGATAACTATCCCGATTTGGCACAGGGATTAGAGATGAAATTTTACGATGCCAATCAGTATTTTTCCAAGTATCTATTATTCGCTAAAACCGACCCTCATACAGTTTCCACAAGGCTGTATGAAGCTTATCAAGACTACTTGAACCTGTATTGGCAAATGTTACAACAAGCACAACCTTTGACTGACCCAGAAGATATTCAGCGAATTGTGAAAGCACAAAAAGACTACGACCAATACAGTGCAGAACGCGACCCAGCATCTGGCTTATTTAGCAGTTATTTTGGTCATGAGTGGTCAGAAAAATTTCTGTATGAATTTCTCTTTGAAGACGCAGTTCCCTTAGCAGTCGCAAAGTGATTAAATTCCATGCTCTACCAGCCATTTCTTGACTACGCGATTTCTTACATGAATTCGCGGTTAGAACTAATGCCTTATCCCATTCCTGAAGGATTTGAATCTAAATCAGCAGTAGTGGGTAAAGGGAAAAACGAAGAAACAATTGTTACAACTAGTCATGGATTTGCTACCGAAAAATTACGTCAAATTCGTGCTGCTCATGTCCAAGGTGGAAAATCTTTACAAGTCCTAAATTTTGTTATTTTTCCTCAGCTTAACTATGACTTGCCATTTTTTGGAGCGGACTTAGTAACTTTACCAGGAGGACATTTAATTGCCTTGGATATGCAGCCTTTATTCCGAGATGATTCAGAATATCAGGCAAAATATACCCAACCCATACTTCCAATTTTTCAATCGCACCAACAACATCTACCTTGGGGAGGAGATTTTCCTGAAGAAGCGCGACCGTTTTTTTCTCCAGCCTTTTTGTGGACTCGTCCCCAAGAAACATCCGTAGTTCAAACTCATGTATTTGAAGCCTTTAAGGATTATTTGAAGGCTTATTTAGATTTTGTCGAGCAAACACAGCCTATTACAGACCCCCAGCACTTAGCAGAAATTCAAGCAGCGCAACTTCGTTACCTACGTTATCGAGCAGAAAAAGACCCTGCACGAGGAATGTTTCGTCGTTTTTACGGTGAAGAGTGGACGGAGGAGTACATTCACGGTTTCTTGTTCGACCTAGAACGGAAAATGGCTCTGGGAGTAGTAAATCGGTAGAGACGCGATAAATCGCGTCTTGATTTATCGCGTCTTGATTTATCGTGTCTCGATTTATCGCGTCTGTACGGAGTAGGGAATTGTAAATTGCACATTGTTAAGCAATGTAACGAAATAAATAAACATCATAATAATTTGTAACGAAAATAAAGGCTTAGACATTGTATAAAAATACTTTAGGAGGCTAAAACAGATAAAGCAGTTAGCGAAACTGTTTATAGCTGAGCTTTCCAGACTCTCAGAGAATTGTAAAGTTTTGTGAGAATTTTTAATCGGAAAGCGATAAAGCCTTAAACTGATATCTTGTACACCGTTTTTGAGTTTACGCGAGATGCGGATGCAATCGGTACTTAAAAGTAAGTGTGTGCCAGTTTTTAAATTAAACGATTCAGAAACGTTGCTAGATAGGAGATTGAACCGATGTTAGACGCTTTCGCTAAAGTCGTATCCCAAGCAGATGCTCGTGGTGAATATTTAAGCTCTTCCCAGTTGGATGCCTTGACCAACATGGTTCGTGAAGGCAACAAGCGTATGGACACCGTAAACCGCATCACCAGCAACGCTTCTTCTATCGTTGCTAATGCGGCTCGCTCTTTGTTTGCTGAACAGCCTCAGTTGATTGCTCCTGGTGGTAATGCTTACACCAGCCGTCGTATGGCAGCTTGTTTGCGTGACATGGAAATCATCTTACGCTACATCACCTACGCTATCTTCTCAGGTGACGCAAGCGTATTAGATGACCGCTGCTTGAATGGTCTTCGCGAAACCTACTTAGCTTTGGGAACTCCTGGTTCTTCCGTAGCAGTTGGCGTTCAAAAAATGAAAGAAGCTGCTATCGCGATTGCTAACGATACCAATGGCATCACCAGAGGTGATTGCAGTGCTTTGATGGCTGAAGTTTCTAGCTACTTCGACCGCGCAGCACAAGCAGTTGCGTAGTTTGAGTAGTTTCAACTGAACCATTTCAAACCGAGCAAGTAAGTAAGTAGCTGACAGTCGTTTGTCAGTTAGAAATAAACAGCTTTGAAACAAAGTTTTTTTTGTAAAAGGGAGATACCAAACCAATGAAAACCCCTCTAACCGAAGCAGTCTCAGCAGCAGACTCACAAGGACGTTTCCTAAGCAGCACTGAAGTACAAGTAGCTTTCGGTCGCTATCGTCAAGCAGCAGCTAGCTTAGAAGCAGCTAAAGCATTGACAGCTAAAGCTCAACAATTGGCAGAAGGTGCAGCGAATTCTGTGTATCAGAAATTCCCTTACACCACCCAAATGCAAGGGCCTAACTACGCTTCTAGCGCAACAGGTAAATCTAAGTGTGTACGTGACGTTGGTTACTACCTGCGAATGATTACATACTGCTTGGTAGTTGGTGGCACTGGACCAATGGATGATTACTTGGTTGCAGGCTTGGCAGAAATCAACAAAACTTTTGACCTGTCTCCCAGCTGGTACGTTGAAGCGCTGAAATATGTTAAGGCTAACCACGGTTTAAGTGGCGACCCTGCAGTTGAAGCAAATTCCTACATCGATTACGCGATTAATGTCCTGAGCTAATAAGGGCCTCTTGCCCGGAAAGTTAAATAGCTCCACTGGCAAATGTGACTAGAGAGTTATTTAGCTTTCCGGGCAGTTTTATTGGAAAAAATTAAATAATATCAACTGTTTTTTTGAGCCGTGAATTAGAATTTCGGTTTCAAAGTGGAAGCCTGTTAAAACAGGTTGAGTAGAAAAACTATTAGATAAGCAATCTGTTTTAATTTAAGTGAAGCTTGAGGTCGAAAAACAATTGATGGCTAATCGGCAAGCAAATACGTACGCGAAATAAATACGCGAAAAAACGAAACTATTGTTTGCTCCCATTTTACTTTCAGGATAGGGGGATAAAGATATGGCATCATCAGTAGACTCAGCAAAATTAGGATTAAGCGCTTTTGCTGATACAAATGTGGCAGAACTGCGTGAAGGAAGAACAGACGAAGACATAGAAATCGTTATTCGTGCTGCTTACCGTCAGATTTTAGGGAATGCGTATCTGATGGAAGGAGAACGTTTATCTAGTGCTGAATCTCTTCTACGTCAAGGTTCAATATCAGTCAGAGGTTTTGTTTTAGCAATCGCTCAATCAGAACTTTACAGGAGTAGATTCTTCTATCCAAATTCACAAAATCGGTTTATCGAACTGAATTACAAGCACTTATTGGGACGTGCCCCACAAGATGAGTCAGAGATAACATACCACGTCGAGTTGTACAACACAAAAGGGTATGAAGCAGAAATAGATTCTTACATCGACTCAGAAGAATATCAGCAGAAGTTTGGTGAGAATGTTGTTCCCTACTATACTGGTTTTCAGAGTCAAGTAGGCCAAAAGAATGTTGCCTTTGGACGAATGTTTCAACTGTATCGCGGTTATGCCAATAGCGATAAAGCAGTTGGTAACAAACAAGGACGGCTAACTTGGGAATTGGCTAAAAATACAGCTTCACCTATCTATGCAGCAGCAAACTCAGCTTTAGCAGGTACAACAAGTGGAAATGTAGGTGGTATTTATCGTATCCGATTTATGCAAGCGGCATCACCGAATTCAACAGTAGTAAGACGTAGCAGCAGTGAATTACTCGTACCTTACGAACAGCTTTCCAGCAAATTGCAGCAATTAAATCGGAAAGGCTGCAAAGTAATGAGTATAGCAGCAGCTTAAATAGGGAGTAGTGAGTGGGGAATGGGGAGTAGGGAATTAGGAATGAGCATAGAAAATAGCAAAGATTTTTAATCTTAATTTCCACTCCCAACTCCCAATTTCCCACTCCCAACTCCCCACTCCCCACTCCCCAATCCCCAATTTCAAAGGAGAATTTTAAAAATGGCAATTACAGCAGCAGCATCTCGTTTGGGAACAGAAGCGTTCAGCAATGCTTCACCTGTAGAACTTCGTCCCAGAGCGACAAAAGAGGAGATTGAAAGAGTAATTTCTGCGGTTTATCGTCAATTGTTGGGTAATGATTATTTAATGAAATCCCAACGTTTGATAAGTGCTGAATCTCTTCTCCGGGATGGTAAAGTTACAGTTCGCGACTTTGTACGTTTAGTTGCTAAATCAGAACTATACAAATCTAAGTTTTTTAACAACTGTTTTCAAACTCGAACCATTGAGTTGAACTATAAACATTTGTTAGGTCGTGCTCCTTATGATGAGTCTGAAGTCGTTTATCATTTGGACATGTACCAAAATAACGGGTACGATGCTGATATTGATTCTTATATCGATTCACCAGAGTATGAGGTTAGTTTTGGTGAAAATATTGTGCCTTTCTATCGCGGTTTTCAAACCCAAGTAGGACAAAAAACAGTTGGTTTTAGCCGCATGTTCCAACTTTATCGTGGTTATGCAAATAGTGACCGTGCTCAGCTAAAAGGAACTTCACCTCACCTTGCTGGTGAACTCGGTCGTAATGGTTCATCTGCTGTGATTACTCCTTCTGGTAGCTCTTCTGGTTCTGCTTACCTTGCTCCAGCTAAAGGTGTTACACCTAACAGCACTTTCGGTGGAGCTGGAACTTTTGGTACAGAAGGTAGACTTTACCGTGTTGAAGCTTCTGGAGTATTTGGAGGTGGTTATCCTAATACACGTAAAGTTAACCAAGCTGTGGTTATACCTTACGAAGAACTCTCCAACTACATGCAGAGAGTGCAAAAACAAGGTGGTAAAATTGCTAGCATTAAGCCACTTTAATTAATTAGTTCGTAGTAGGCGCTTCAGCTTTTCACGTAAAAATGTTGCCCATGATGTAGAGACGTTACATGTAACGTCTCTACAGTTTTTGTATGTAATTACATAAAAATTTTTGTGATGTTGGAATCAAACTCAGAAGAAAATTTTACATCTTCATCACCAACAGGTGAATCTTTAACGGTGGAACAAGCAATAGCCAATCTTTCCGGCACAGATTTAGGTCTGCGCTTTTATGCTGCTTGGTGGTTGGGTAGGTTTCGCGTCACCGAAGCAGCAGGAATAACAGGACTTATCAAAGCTCTTGGTGATGAGGATGACCGCACTCCCGAAGGTGGGTATCCTTTGCGACGTAATGCGGCTAGGGCACTTGGTAAACTTGGTAGTCTTGAAGCTGTACCTGCACTTATCAATAGTTTGCAATGTTCTGATTTTTACGTGCGGGAGGCAGCTGCGGAATCTTTAGGGATGCTTGGTGATTTGAGTGCAATTAGCGAGTTAAATAAATTGCTATGTCTTGGGCTAAAAGATGGTCAATTATTATCACAACAGCCAGATTACTCTCAACCTTATGATGCAATTATAGAAGCTTTAGGAAGTTTAGGGGCGAAGGGTTCGATACCTCAAATTAAAATTTTTCTTAAACACCCTATCCAACGGATACAGTATTCATCTGCACGAGCTATGTATCAATTAACGCGGGAAACAGTGTATGGAGAGATATTAGTAAAAGCTATTTCTGGGGATGATTTACAGTTACGACGAGCAGCATTAGCTGATTTGGGAGCGATAGGATATTTACCTGCAGCAGAGGCAATTGCTTTAACTTTAGCAGAGAACAGTTTGAAATTGATTTCGCTTAAAGGCTTGTTGGAACATCAACTTAAGCAGACAACAACTTTGTCTGAGGGGGCTATTAAGGTGATGGATTTAATGGATTCACTTTTGTAGATGTTTATATCAGATATTTGTAGATGATGGATGTGACACCCTTGACAAATTAAAAATTACACATCACAACTAGCAAGTAACGAAATTATAAGTAGTCAATGACCACCTTTCTATAGGGATGGGATGTATTGTCTATGGTTCTCACACTTCCGGAGATTTTAAAATGAGTAATACAGTTCTGGCTCAAAAATTAGTTGATGCAGTAGAAGAAGCAGATTCCTCAACAAAGTTATTAGAAGCGGTACAAAACTTGGCTGCTGCGGGTTTGGCTGAAACTGTTCCTAGCTTGATAGCAGCCTTAGGTTACAATAATCCAGGAGCTGCTGTTGCTGCTGTGGATGGGTTGATACAAATAGGAGAACCAGCGGTAGAGCCACTATTAGAACTTATTGATAATTATAATTATGCTGCTAGAGCTTGGGCTGTTCGCGCTTTAGCTGGAATAGGTGACCCACGAGCGTTAAATACTTTGCTTGATGCTGCAAAAAATGATTTCGCTTTGAGCGTACGTCGCGCTGCTGCTAGAGGTTTGGGTACTATTGAATGGCATAAACTACCAAAAGAAGAGGTTGGTTCTGCTCAAAATCAATCATTAGAAGTTTTATTATTGGTATGTCAAGACCCGGAATGGGTTGTGCGTTACTCTGCTGTTACTGGTTTAGAAGCGCTGTTTGTGGCTGCGGATGAAAGTCAGTCTGATTTGGTGTCAAAAATTAAGTTGAAATTAGAGGAAATGGAAAAAATAGACGAAGATTTGGCTGTTAAGGGTCGCGTTCAATTGGCTCTTTCAAAAGTACAAGAAAGTTTTGCTTTAAATAAAAAGTTTCAAGATAAATCAAAAGATGGTGATGGAGCTGACCATCGTGGTGATGGGAGACGATAATTATTAGATTGTATTTCCCGTTTTGGTTAAATACACAAGGGCGGGCAGGGATGCCCACCCCACAATAGTTAATAGTTTGTTTATATTTATTTTTGTATTTTACTCAAATGAGAAGTGCTATAAGCATTATCGGTAAGATAGCTTTTCGATAAACCAATCTATCACCATACATAACTTTTCTTCTTCTGGTTCAAAATATTTTTCTGTTGTTGCGACTGGAAAAAAGTAACCAATAGAATGTAAAAAGACCTCTACATCTCGCTCTAAGTTATCTATATGAAATAAATTTGCTTCAATCCCTTCCTGAAAAATTTTCAACACATTTCTTCGAGACCAATTAGTCTGTTCTTCTAATAACTGCGGTTTCAATTTAATTACAGCGCGTGCTAATTCTGCTGCATGGGAACCACTGTTACGTGTTTCTTGCGATGCACGAAAGCGATTAATAATATAAGCCTTGAGTTTTTCAGATGGAGACTTTGATGAATTTAAAATTTCTTCTGTATCTATTATATGTTTCCTCGCATAAGCTTCGGTACTCGCAATCAAAATATCATCTTTGTTTTTAAAATACAGATACAGCGTCCCAACAGCAATACCTGCATCTTTTGCAATTTCCTGCATTGTTGTTTTTTGGATTCCGTATTTCCGAAGACGCTGTTTTGCTGCATTTAAAATTGCTTCTCGTTTTGCTTCATCAAGTTTTTGCATTGATTTTTTTTATTTATTATGGTATTTTTTTCCATATTTTAACTTTAATACCATATTTAGGACGCAACGTAAAAGTCGGGTCTATTTCTATTTGTTGATTGGGTACTAACTCTAACTTAAATCGCTGACTCATTAGGGCAATTATAATTGTTGCTTCCATTAATGCGAAATTTTTACCGATACAAATTCTTTGTCCTCCTCCAAATGGAAAATAAGCAAATTTTGGTCTTTGATTTATTTTCTCTGGTAAAAAGTTATCTGGTTCAAATTTATCAGGATTTTCCCAAAAATCTGGATGACGATGAATCATAAATGCAGCGGCTGTCATAAGCGAACCTTTAGGAATAAAATAACCCTGAATTTCATCATCTTCCCGTGCAGTTCTTGGCATTGCCCAAGCTGGAGGGTATAAGCGCAAAGTTTCTTCAAACACCATGCGGGTATATTCGAGTTTCGGTAATTTATCTAATGTTGGATTGCTACCGTTCAATACACTTTGTAATTCATCTTGTAATTTGGCTGCCACATCCGCATGTTCTGCTAATAAAAACCAAGTCCAAGCAAGAGCAGATGCAACTGTTTCATGTCCTGCGACTAATAGAGTTATAACTTCGTTTTGTAGTTGTTTATCGCTCATTCCCTCACCTGTTTCTTCATCACGTGCAGCCATCAACATTGATAGTAAATCGTAGCTATCTATGGGATTTTTACGACGAGAATCGATGATATCTAACACTAAATTATCTAAAGTCTCTTTTGCTCGACGAAAACGCTGATTCCGAGGTGTGGGTACCCATAGCGGTTCTGTCCACAGGTTATTCATTTTATAATTTACGAATTCAAATCCTGTACGAAAGGCTTTTCCTAGAACGCTTTGTTCGTCGCTGATATCTTTACTAAATAGAGTTTGTCCAGCTATTTTCAAAGTTAACCGCAGTGTTTCCGCAGCAATATCAATCACTTCACCGTCTAACTTGTTTTCCCATTCCTGCATAAAGGACTCAGTGCAACTTATCATCACTTCAGCAAGATTCCCCAAATGCTTCATGTGAAATGCTGGTTGCATCAAGCGACGATGCTTGAGCCAAAAATCTCCTTCGCTGGTGAGGATACTTTCACCCATCATTAAATTAAATGGCTTATTCACAATGTCCGGCTTAGGGTAGAGTTCTTGGTGGGTAGACAAGATATGCTCTGCGTAACTTGGGTGAGCAGCAAGGTAAAACGAGTAATTCGGCATTATTGGTAAACGCACCAAATCCCCATATTCTTTCCACATGCGGTTATAGAAGTTAAGGGGATTTTCTTTAATTTCTTTGGGGTTGAATACCAAATATCCTGGTAGGGTCGGTGGTGATTTGCGGCTTAATACAGGCATAAGACACCTCTCAAAAATGAATAATGAATCTTTTAATGTATTATTCATTATAGCTATTTTTAGTGGCTTGGGTGGGGCTATGCAAATAAAGCCAGGGAATAAGGCAGGGAATAAGCCAGGGAATATAGCCAGGGAATAAGCCAGGGAATAAGCCAGGGAATAAGCCAGGGAATATAGCCAGGGAATAAGCCAGGGAATAAATTCCCTGTCTCAAAGCTAAAGTCCTCTGAAGAGGACTAAAAATAGCGTTTTACTATGAGCGTAAATTTTGAAATCGTAAAGTATTTTAATTAGTTACTTATATTTAAAGGAGAAATATCAGCTAAGCTGATATCTTGCACCTTACGTATATACAATTAATTAAAAGCTTGTCTAGTATCAAAAATAGCATTTAAAATATAATCATATTTCTAGTCCTCTTTAGAGGACTTTAGCTTTTAGACAGGGAATTTATTCCCTGGCGGTTGTGGAAAAAGGTGACAGTATTTAAGTAAAGTTAGTAGTGATTATGACAGTAATTTTATTGGTGCAAGATGTTAGTTTGCGAGATTTGTTCGTGTAGCTCGATGCAATACACTAGTTGTCAACATGTGTAGTAGTCTTACCTAATAGCTACTCACGAGCTGATACCTTGCTCAAATTCATCAATCGCTAAAATATCATCCGAAATTAACGTGCATTCTTCCAATAAAGAAATGTTTAGGTCTGGAAGTAACTCACTTGCGTTAATCTGTTCATAGCCATTATTATCCAAAAATTCTGAAGGTATATCTTCCCTTTTGTGGTAAAGTTTGAGTTTATTATTCTCCCAAAACCAAACCTCTGCTACTCCTAAGCGTCGGTAAATTTCTAACTTATCAACACTACCACTAGTAATGTTAACTTCTATGGCTAAATCGGGAATTGGCTTAGTGTTCCCTCCTATACAATAACATTCATCAGGTTCGGCACCAGCTTGTTTAAGTTGTTTTCTGATGGTTGAACTTCCCATCGCTTTAAATTTAATCCGCTTTTTATACAGATAGCGCTCTAAAAGAATAGCTAAACGTTTTTTAATATTTTCATGTCGAATTGACGGTGACACAATTTCTAATATTCCATCTAAATAAGTGATGCGATAATGAGAGTTTTCTTGTAGCTTCGTTAATAGCGCTTCGTAATTATACCAACTTACACCAGTACTGATAAACCTTTCTTCTGGGTCGTCAGCACCGACTATCTCTGATTCTTCGATGAGTTCTCTAAGACTGCTGACCATTGTTTTCTCCTACTGTTGAAAGCAAGTGATTGAAAGCAAGGGATATTCCGTTATTAAAAGTATATCTCCTGATTTTATCTGTGAATTAACCTTACTACATATAGTTCCAAATTTCATAGTCAAATATAGTCAGACTAATACACCTGGGTTTAAGCAACACCATTTTTGTCATGGACTTTCATCCTAATTACGAGGGAGCATCCCAAATGTGTAAATTTACCGTTTTTGTAGTGCCCTCGAACAGCCAGCTTTTGGGACAAATCGGGAGCAAGATGCTCCCACTACAAATTATTTTTGCATTCGCGCAGCGTGCCGCAGGCATAATTGGGATGCTCCCAATTACGATGCAATGGAAAAATTACGCCTAGCTTTTGAAGCGGCTATAGAAGAAACATAATAAGTTTCTTCGCGATGAAAGCAAATACGAAATTTAAACTCAGGAAAAGATAGTATATAAAAGCTAAAAGTCTCGAAATAACTGCGCTTAAGCGCAACTACGAACTCAGTCTCATCCACTTTGCGTCGCCAGTTGTCTCTCCAAAACAATCGACCTAACCAAACTGACCATATCACACTCAAAACTAGCACAAATATTCCCAACTGTGGTATCAGGCTAAGAACTCCCATTTCTGGTATTAGTGGCAACACGTCTTTATTACAGGTGAGTCAGACATGCGAATAACTCCTTTATGCTCATCATTAACAACAATACCGTATTTTAGTAGGAGCGTCGGTTTTTACACGCACGCTTAATTAGCCGCATCAAAAATCTGCTGTGCGGTTAGGTTGAGTTGGGGGAAGGTGGGGGAGATGATTAGGTCATTGCCTGTAAATGCAGTCATTTTGTATTCTCCATCAATAAGTTCGCACACAAAAATAGTTGGTTGTTTGGGATTACCAATAAAGTTGCGTCCCCCCAGCGCTTTATAATCCACAATCCAGAATTCGGGAATACCCATTTCCTCGTAGTCAGCAAATTTTTTGTAGTAATCATCACGCCAGTTGGTACTCACAACCTCAATTACCAGGGGTACGGATTCGGGTCTAGTAACTGTGGATTCCTTTTTCCACAATGGCTCATTAGTAAGATTAGCGCGATTTATTACCAGGACATCAGGTGAGTAAGCGGATTCGGCTTTAGGTGTTTTGACAAAAGCTGTTTTGGGGATGTTATAAGGTAGATTAAGTCGGTCAAATTCAGTTCCTATCTTCCGAGCCAAAAATCCAGCTATATCCTCATGGTCTCCGCTTGGGGGTGGCATCTCAATAATTACTCCTTTATGTAGCTCGTAACGTTTCCCGTCATTGGGAAGCCAGGAGATAAATTCTTCAAAGGTTACTAGTTTGGGTAGGGCTTGGGTCATTGTTACACCTCCACATATAATTGACTTTACCACCTGCTGATAAACTCTGGCCCATCACCAGTTCTCCTTGCCTGGTGTATTTGAGACTAAACTTTGCTTGTTTCAGGTAGTGTTTTCGGCACAACGAAACTTGTTAAGTTAAAGATTAACGCGAATTTATTCGCCATCAGCTATATTAATTAAGTCCACACAACTTTTGTATGGATACCAATAAAGTCGCCATTGTTTCCCTCTCCTACTAAATAAATATCAATCCTTACTGCTCCAACAAAATAATATCGAAGGTTAGTAAGGTTTGTGTTAATTAATTCATATGTAGATTTACTAAAACAAAAACTAAAACTGAAGCTATCTCTTTCATCATTGTCTTCATCTTCATTCTTTTTATAAATATATTCTTGAATAGTAAAATGCTTTGTAGCAACAGCTAAATTTTGAAATACTGAGTCCCGTTTTTCTCCTATCTGCCAAATAAATTCGCTTACTTCATTCATTTTAGGAAGCAATGAGTTTGCTTTATCTAAAGCTGATTCTATTGCGACAACTAACTCTATATTTTCTGATTTAGTTAATGCAAAGTCTCTAATCTCAAAACATGGCAATGCATTTAAATCTTGTATTTCTGTAAAATCTAAGCATATAGATATACCTAAGTAATCCCCAGTTATTGTTTCTGCCAAAATCATGTAAACAGTTGCTTTAGAATATTTTTCTACAAATCTACTAGTTTTCAATTCATAAACTTCTAACCCGGTTATATGTGGCTGCAAAGACTCAAGAAGAGTTTGATAAGCATTAATAAATTTTTGCTTTAAACTTAAATTATCACTTGGTAAGGTTTGCCAGAAATAATCTAATTCTACCTTGGCAAGTTCACTTCGTTTACGTAGTAACCCTTCAAGAGAAAACTCCCCTTTAGCTTGAACATCCCAAAGAAAAATTTCATAAGGGTAATCTCCCTCGCTAGGCATTGTTACACCCTTAGTTTTTTCACGAAGGGCATTAACTAATTTTGTGTTAGGATTATTTTCTGGTAAAGGAGCGTATAAACATAAAATATTGGCTGGTATATTGATTGCTTTTTCTAAATTTGCACAATAAATTGCACTTTCAGCGAAATTAACACTACTTAAATCTACTCCACTAAAATCTGTTGTGCCTAAATCAGAATTAGTAAAATTTGCATTAGTTAAGTTACTATTACTTAAATTAGCACATGATAAACCAACGTTAGTTAGATTCGCTGACGTTAAGTTAGCAGAGCTTAGATTAGCATTTCTAAAAAACTTTTTGTTAAGTTTACTCTGCTCAAGTTAGCATTAGAAAAATTGCTTTGGGACAAATCGCTATCGCTTAGATTGCTGTCGCTCAAGTTTGTACCACTAAGGTTTGCACTTCGTAAAGATGTCCCTATTAATATTGCTCCACTTAGATTAGCTCCTTGTAAGTTAACATCATTAAGATATTGTCCACTTAAATCTATTCCCTGTAAATCTTGATTTACTCCTCCTAAGTTAATTAATTGCCAAATTAAATAAACTTGATTGGATAAACCAAGGGTTTTATCAATTTTTGTACCTTGCCAACAAACTCCATTTAGGATAGCATTAGTCAAGTTTATATTATCTAAATTTACATTTTTAAAGTCAACACCACTTAAAACTGTTTGGTCAAAATTAGCATTTTCTAAAATTACATTTGTTAAGTCAGCATCTGTTAAATTTGCTTGATTAAGATTAGCATTTTTTAAATTTGCACCTTCTAAATAAGCGTTACGTAAATTAGCTCCATAAAGATTAGCATTCTCTAAATTCGCACCATTTAATCTTGCGTTATATAAATTAGCATGACTCAAATCAGCGTTAGTCAATATTGCATATCTTAAATCAGCATTGTGGAAATTAGCGTTACTCAAATTTGTACCGCTGAAATTGGCTTCAAGTAACTCTAAAGTAACAAAACTAATTCCACTAAGATTTAAACCACTAAAATCGATATAATTTAAAGTAGTACTACCCCAATTAGCCATGCTGTTAGAAATTCTAAAGTTGATACTTGTTAAATCAACACTTTGAAAAATAGCACGACTAAGATTACAAATTAGAGTTGCGTTAGTACAATTAGCTGAAGTTAAATCAGCTTCACTAAAATCGGAAAAATCACCACCAATAACATAAATGTTGGTTAAATTAGAGTTTTTAAAGTTTGCTTTAATAAACTTACAATGCCGAATTTCTACATCAGTTAAATCAGCACCTTGTAGATTAGCATTAGTAAAATTAGAATTACCAAAATCAGCATTAGTCAAATTACTATCGTGTAAATTAACATTTATTAGCTCAACATAATTTAGAGTTGCTCCCGTCAGATTTGCACCACTTAAATCAATGTCAGCAAGTTGGTATATATTTCTAACATCCCCATAAAGTTTCATATCTCTTAAGTCTACATCCCTAAAATTTCTCTCTCCTGCTTTGTATCTACTGAGTAATTCATATTTGTCTATAGTATTTATTCTATTTACTAATTTAATTCCTGGAAATGAAATTATTTAACTGTCATCAAGGTGGGACGAGTACTAGTTAGTATGGCATTCTCAAATTGAGTATCTTTTAAATTTACATCATACAAAATAGCATCCGTCAAATTAGCTCCACTTAAATTAGCAACAGATAGATTAGCTCTGTTTAAATTAGCACTTTGTAAATTAGCACCTGAAAGATTCGCATTGCTAAAGTTTACTCCAATTACATCCGCATCACTCAGGTCAATTCCACTTAAATCTTGATTTTCTGCTCCTTGATTGACTATTTCCCATACTTTTAACCATTTTTCCGATAAAATGGTATTATGAATTTTCACCCCCCGAAAGTTTGCGTAGCTGAGTTTTGCGTCTGTTAAATTTGCGTAGCTTAAATCAGCACTAGACAAGTTAGCATAACTCAATTTTGCATTTCTAAAATTAGCATTTTTCAAATTAGCTAGAGTAAAATTTCCCTTCTCAATATGAGAATTGGAGAAATCTGCTTCACTTAAATTAGCTAAAGTAAAATTGATGCCTTGGCGGTCTTTCTCGTATTTATTTACAACTAACTTTGCATCTCTGAAATTAACTTTTGATAAATTAGCTCTATTAAATTTCGTATTTTTAAAAGAAGCAGCACAAAAATTAGCATTGCTTAAATTAGCCTCAATCATATTTACATTTATAAGATTTGCGCTCATAAAATCGGTATCTCTTAAATCAGAATTTCTAAAACTAACTTTATTCAATACTGAATTACTAAAATTTGCTTGTCTCAAGTCTGTTGCACTAAAATGCACTAATAATAAGTCAGATTTGCAAAAATTCGCTCTTTGAAAGTTACTCTCATTTAAATAAATATTGTTATATCTTGTGTAGGATTCGTAGCGAGCGGTCTTTACTTCTTCGTGAAGAAATATATGGCTTTCACTCAAATCAATTTCTGCAAAACACCTTTCGCCAGATGCATATCTTTTAAGCAATTCTTCGAGGTTCATTTAAATAGCCTCTTTACTATTTTTTCGCAGTAGCCATGCTACTGTTTTAGCATTAAAATTCTACAAAACAAATTATTCTATATTGCGGGGTAGGCATCCTTACCATTAGTGTCGAGTTAAGCTAAAACTTACTACTTCAATAAGTATTTATGCTTAAACATTTGGTTTTAAAGGCACAAAAAAAGACAGTTCACTTGAGCTTTTATATCTTTTCCCACAGAAGTTCAAAGACTTTTTGAACACCATCGCTTTTAACCGATTGAGTTTTTAGAGTAACCTGGTTCCCATTGATAACGAAAGTTCTAATCAAATCCTTACCAACTCGATTAGGCATAGATGCGACTTCGACATGGTGAACAACAGTATTTCCATCAATAGTATAAGTTCCTGCATACGCACTAAAAGAGGAAAAAGCCTGCGCTCGCTCTTCGACTGGAACAGAAAGCATAGAAGTGCTAAAAGGTGACGTTGCATCCCCAGTTAGTGGTGGACGGTCACTTCTGGAAAACATCACCATCATCCGACCTTCAGCAGCATAAGTAATGTACCCAGTCGGATTAGAACCGTAAACCTCGTTATCAACAGACCCATCAAGGAAAATAGCCCTAGCACTAATCAACTTCCAAGTTCCGACCAAAGGATTACTCATGCGTTTATAGTTCATAATTGATAATTTCCCACTCCCATTCCCCATTCCCTACTCCCCTGACTTCCTGATATTGTTGGAAATGGGCAGGGCTATCCAACTGAATATTGTTTATGGGAGGGTATTTATGCTAGCTTCTACTAGAGATTTGTTAGAAACTGCGCGACGCAACGTTTACGCCATTGGAGCTTTCAATGTTTATAATTTAGAAGGGGTACGCGCTGTAGTGTTAGCAGCAGAAGCGCTTCAAAGTCCTGCCATGTTACAAATCCATCCTAGTTCTTTAAAATTTGGTGGCACTCCGCTAGTAGCATTATGCATGGAATCTGCTCGTGAATCTACAGTACCCATCGCAGTTCATCTAGACCATAGTACATCAAAAAGTGCTATCCAGCAAGCCTTAGATGCGGGAATGACTTCTGTAATGGCAGATGGTTCGCCTTTAGTATACAGCGAAAATCTAGCTTTTACTAAACAAATGACAGAGTTAGCCCATTCTTATGGTGCAGCAGTGGAAGCAGAAATTGGAAGAATTAGCGGAACGGAAGACGGTTTAAGCGTGGAAGAAAAAGAAGCTTTGATGACAGACCCAGACCAAGCGATAGAGTTTGTGGCTGCAACCAAAGTTGATTTTTTAGCCGTGACAATTGGGAATGTACATGGAGAATATAAAAGCGAACCAAGATTAGATTTTCCACGACTAGCTCAAATTAGAAAAAATATAGATATACCGTTGGTTTTACATGGTGCTTCTGGTTTACCTGCGTCCATGATAAGTAAATCAATTGAATTAGGTGTCTCTAAATTTAATGTAAATACGGAAGTGCGTAAGGCTTATGTAGAAAGTCTAAAAAGAGATTTGAGTTCAACAAAGAGTCGTGATTTGGTTGATTTGATGAGCGATGCAATTAAAGATATGCAAGCGGTTATTACTGAAAAGTTACTGCTTTTTGGTTCTGCAAATAAGGCTCATTTGCATCAGTCTCCGTATGCGGAAATGTTGGCTTTAAAATAGAAGAGACTTGTTGATGATAAAGCGAGCAAGATGCTCGCACTGCTTATGATTGATGATAAATAAAAGCGAGCAAGATGCTCGCACTACTTCACATTCGATGATAAATAAAAGCGAGCAATATATAAGCTTAATGACACACTGTGCATATCGCTAAGGTGACGCTTGGGTTACACGAAGTAGAGCATAGCGCACAAGCGCTACAGAAAATTATCAAAATGTTTCCCACAAAAAAGGATATTCCTCTGGACTTGCTGACAATCCTGCCTTTACTGGATTTTGCCTAATGTATTCCCATTTGTTGTGAAATTCGTTTTCATCCCTTATCATTTCGTCCCGTCTACCATCCTGCCAAACTTTACCAATATGCGGCATTACCTTAGGAATTTGCTTAGCGCTATAACTTTTAATGCTATGCAAAATACTACCAATAGACCAATATTGCGTTTTCGATTTAAGAAAAGGTCGAATCAAAATATGTACATGGTCTGGCATAACAACAACTGTAAACAGTTCATATCTAATATCGTGAAAAAACTTGCAACTTTCTAACACAACTTGACGAGCTTCAGGAGTAATTTCTAGCCTCTCCCAAGTCACGAAAGTTATAAAGTATTTGCTTCCCGGCTTTTCTAACTTTGGGATTTGTTTTTTTAATTGCATTTTAGAATAGATGAAATATTCTTATGACATTAACATCCGATTAATTAAAGAAATACGAACATAAGACTTGCTAAAGTAAAAATTGTTTAAAGAAATGCAAATCAGTAACCTAGCTTTTAAACTTGATTCATAGTCGTTTTTGTAGTGCGAGCATCTTGCTCGCTTTTGTATAAAAAACTTACTCTTAACCTTGATTCATAGTCGTTTTTGTAGTGCGAGCATCTTGCTCGCTTTTGTATAAAAAACTTACTCTTAACCTTGATTCATAGTCGTTTTTGTAGTGCGAGCATCTTGCTCGCTTTCGTATAAAAAACTTACTCTTAACCTTGATTTGTCGTTGTAGTGCGAGCATCTTGCTCGCTTTTGTATAAAAAACTTACTCTTAACCTTGATTTGTCGTTGTAGTGCGAGCATCTTGCTCGCTTTTGTATAAAAACCTTACTCTTAACCTTGATTTGTCGTTGTAGTGCGAGCATCTTGCTCGCTTCTATATAAAAACCTTACTCTTAACCTTGATTTGTCGTTGTAGTGCGAGCATCTTGCTCGCTTTTGTATAAAAAACTTACTCTTAACCTTGATTTGTCGTTGTAGTGCGAGCATCTTGCTCGCTTTTGTATAAAAACCTTACTCTTAACCTTGATTTGTCGTTGTAGTGCGAGCATCTTGCTCGCTTCTATATAAAAACCTGTTAGCTTTCATATAAATACCTACTTACTTACATATAAATACCCGCTCACATTCATATAAATTAAATTTAAAAATTAATACAATAAACTCTAATAAAATCATAAGAAAATCTTCACTATCACTCTCGATAGAGACAAACTTCTCCCGACCGATTGATGAAACATTCGCGAAAAAACAATACAAATAGATTAAATGAATAAGCAAACTTCACATTAAACATATTAAGGTTTGGGGAAAAGATTATGGTTTTAGGAGTACGCAGACGTGCAGTAGGTGTATTTTCTCATCGTCGCGATGCAGAAGACGCTCTACATGAGTTAAAGCGCTCAGGCTTTGCAATGGATAGAGTCTCCGTCATGGCAAAAGATACAGATGGAAGAGAAAATATTGCCGGAGCAGAAGTTAGAGAAGACGTAGGTAACAAAGCAGATGAAGGAGCTTCTTTAGGAGCACTTTCTGGAGGTACTTTGGGTGGACTGACTGGTTTACTAGTCGGTTTGGGAACTCTGGCAATTCCCGGTATTGGACCAATTATGCTAGCAGGAGCTACCGCAACTACTTTAGCAACAACCCTTGCTGGTGCTGGTATTGGTGCATTAACAGGTAGCTTGCTAGGTGGTTTAATCGGTTTAGGAATCCCCGAAGAGCGAGCTAAAGTCTATAACGAGCGAGTAGAGCAGGGACATTATTTAGTCATCATCGAAGGCACAGATGATGAAATTGGTCACGCAGAACATATTCTTCGTCGTCATGATATTGAAGAGTTTGAAGTCTATAACCAACCAGGTGATGACAGAGCAGTCGCTCAAACCAGTGACGTAAATTACACAGGTACTGGTTATGTTAACCCTGTAATACCAGTTAACACCGGAACAATGGGTGTCACTCGACGTGCAGTAGGAGTATTTCCCAGACGTTTAGATGCAGAAGCAGCATTAAATGACTTAAGAGATGCTGGTTTCTCCATGAATGATGTATCTTTGATTGCTAAAGATGCTCATGGTAACAGCAATATCGCTACTGATGTAGATAATCGTTTTGGCGGTGGTAACAAAGCTGACGAAGGAGCCGCTGCAGGAGCTGCTACAGGTGGTGTATTAGGTGGTTTAGGTGGTTTACTAGTTGGACTTGGAGCCTTAGCGATTCCAGGAGTCGGGCCAGTAATTGCCGGTGGAGCAGCCGCTACAGCTTTGGCTACAGCGTTAACAGGTGGTGCAATTGGTGCAGCAGCAGGTGGAATTGCTGGTGGACTAGCTGGTTTAGGGATACCTGAAAATCGTGCTAAGGTTTACAACGACCGTTTCCAAAAAGGCGATTACTTAATAATTGTTGATGGCACAGAAGATGAAGTACGTCGTGCAGAAACAATTCTCAAACGTCGTGGAATTCAAGAGTTTGATGTATTTGATGCTCCCAGAAATGAAAGAGTTCATCATCAAGCATCTGTAATCAACAACACTCCTGTCGTACACGACAACCCTGTAATACATGATAGCGGTGATGCGCCTGTTGTTATTATTGACCGCCGTGATGAATCTGCAAAATACTAAGCACAAATCACTAAATACTAACTACTAATTAACTATTAAGGAGAAATACAAAATGAAAAAGCTAGCTCCGTTTTTAATCACAACTGTTTTAATGTTTGGTGCTGCCGCTTGTGGTGACACTGCTACCACTAGAAGTAGCACAGAAGCGCCTGCTAATACCCAAGAAGTAGTTGAAACTCCAACTCCCGAAGCTACTCAAGCAGCAAAAGAAGATGCACAAAGCGAACTTCGTAGAAGACAATTAAATGCTGATATCCGCGCTCGTGAACAAAGAAATAATGTTACTGGTGGCGATACTGACAGAGCAGCAGGAGATTTAGCTAGTCAAGTTCGCTCTAAGTTAGAAGCTAATATTCCCAACGGTCTTTTAACTGTTGAGGCTGCTGAGACTGGTGCAGTTACCGTATCGGGAACTGTAACCAACGAGCAACAATTAGCAAAAATTGAACCTTTAGCTAAAGAAATTAAAGGTGTTAAAAATGTTGTTGTAAAAGCAACTGTTGCTAAGCAGTAAGTTAATAACTAACAACTTCATTGCTTGGAAAAAATCTAATTTTGCAAAAGTAATGCGTATTGCGAAAGCTTTACGCATTACAACATAGTAAATTCGTTATCAAAAAAGTAGGGAATCTCATGGAAACCAAAGATTTAGAGCAACAACAAAAGCAATCTGTTGATGTCGTATATCCGAATGGTAGTTCAACACTCTCAACAGTAGAAAATCAAAACCTACCACTACTACCTCCTGCGACAGAATCAGATTTTGAATATCAAATGCGGGAATTTCAAGAACAAATTTCTGCTTTTTTCTCAAACTTACCTGATAATCTCAGCCGATTCTTTAGTAAATACAAGCAATCATTTACTGTACTCGGTTTAATTTTCGCAGCATATGTTGGATTAAGGGTATTATTTGCAGTACTCGGAGCTATCAACGATATCATTTTGGTAAAACCTACTTTCGAGTTGATTGGGATAGGTTATACAACTTGGTTTGTTTTTCGTTATCTTCTTAAAAGTTCAACTCGTGAAGAGTTAGGTGCTGAAATTCGCTTGATTAAAAAACAAATTTTTGGCGGAAATATTTCTGAACCTTTGAACTAAGAAATAATTGAGGTAATCATAAACGTAGAGACGTTACACATCAAACGTAGAGACGTTACACATCAAACGCAAAGACGTTACATGTAACGTCTCTACATTGCTAGCAATCAATTTGAATACGTCAATATAATTTGATATTTTTTTACATTCTCATTAACTATTGTTAATCTTAATCATAACGTACAATAATCCTAAAAAGGCTGCAAGCAAGCTCTACAAGAACTTTTACCCCGTTTAACTGAACATTTTAACCCTTCGCTTTTCTCTTTACTTTAAGATATATCTTTAGATAGTCTAACTTTATGTTAAACATGCTTTATAATACTGTAATTAGACAATCAAAAAGTATATATGTTGTACACATCAAACCAAGAGTTGCCTTTAGGAATACGTGATAAGTTATCTCAGGATTATCAAGACTTATATCGAGCAGCCTTTAACTCAGCAATTCATTGGTACGGAGAGGAAGCGAAAGCTCACCAAGTAGCTCGGAGTGCTGTAAAAATGTATTCAGCTAACCATTTATTGGGTGTGATGTCTGCTTCTAACTCCCCCAACTGTACTCTAACCCCCGACACTTTCTACGATGAACGGAACTAAGCTTGTAGACGGCAATAGCTCATGTCGGCTTTGCAACGCATAGCAAGTAAAGTGAGGTGGTGCTGGGTTCACAAGATTAATAGTTTGATTCATCGTGGGGTGGCTGGTGATGCCTCCCCTTTTTCTTTAAATGTAATTATTGCTTAAAAAATAATTATTTAAATAAATAAATTAATTATCCCTAACTATTCTTAGCTTTCTTACCTCTCTTGGCATCTACCTTGTAGGAAAACCTCCGGTTGTTTATGACGGTTCGTAGAAATATCATACATACTTCGTGAGTATTAATCTATCAAGTAATAGATTAATCTACAGACGGATAGACTCAATTCACAGTAAAAACATACAATCTTAAAATAAACTACACCTTATATAAATAGGTGATTTAAAGATTTATGAACATACTAAAAATAGAGGCTGTGTAATGGATAAAATTCGTGTCATCTTAGTAGAAGACCATGACCTCACACGTATAGGGATATGTACAGCTCTAAAGCAATGTGAAGGTATAGAGATTATTGGTGAAGCCAAAAATGGTAAATCAGGCTTAAAGCTTTTAAATTCTACTCAAGCAGATGTTGCAATAGTTGATGTTGGATTACCCGATATCAGTGGTATTGAAGTCACCCAAGAATTCAAAAATTCCCACTCTGGAGATTATCCTAGGGCTAAAATTTTGATTATGACTATGTATGATAACGAGGAAACTGTTCTTGCTGCTTTTGCGGCAGGTGCAGACTCTTATTATATGAAAGATGCTAGTATCGGTAGACTATCTGAAGCAATACGTTTAACCTATGACGGTAACTCTTGGATTGACCCATCAATCGCTCGCATTGTATTAAGGCAAAGCAAAAAAAAATATGTAGATACCCAAAATAAAACTGAACCTGAAAAAGTAAAAATTAAAGGTTTATCAACAGAAGATTCCCTAATGATTGCAAATTATCCATTAACTGCACGAGAATTAGATGTCTTAAAGCTAATTGTTAACGGTTGCAGTAACGCAGAAATTGGGGAGAAACTTTTTATTACTGTCGGTACAGTTAAGACTCATGTTCGTAATATTCTTAACAAACTCTCTGCTGATGACCGCACTCAAGTGGCTGTTCGTGCTTTGAGAACCGGATTGGTTAGTTAAGGTGATGTGAGCAGCAAATAATTCATCCATCTATAGAAATAGATTACAATTTAGTATGGGAGTAAAAAATTTGATTTTATACATTTATAAAATCTGCCGAAGGGGCAATCTGTTACATATTTTTAATTTGGTACACTTTTGCTACTTGGTAGAAGCATTGAACTAATCTGTGGGGCTTTCGCACTAGCCTCACAGTTTTTATTTTATATTAGTCATATATTTTATATAAAATATTAAAATTTACGCTAAAACTAGCATAGTTATGTTTCCCACCAAAAAAGCTCTAGGAGATGATACCGTGAGTAATCTGGGCAAAAAGAGATTAGATGCAGTCTTAGCGATAGCCAATTGTGTGGTTCGGAATGGTGCGGCTGTAGCGGTACCAACACCAGGAGGAGAAGTTCCTAAACAGTTTATATTAACAGCCTCGGATATCCTCACGTACACATCGATTTGGAGAATTTATTTTCAAGAGGATTTATCTAGTAAAGAGCTTTTTGAAATACTCACAGAAATGGGTTTAGTTACAGTCGTGGCTACGGGGACAGCATACGCTGCTAGTAAAGCGACTACTGCTATATTGAAAGAAGTTGCAAACTGGGCTGGACCTTTATGGTGGGGTGTAAGCGCGACAATTGCTGGTTCCTTAACGGGTTTAGTTGGTCTTGCTTGGGCTGTATATTGCGATAATCTTTATTGTGAGCGAGTTCCCCAAGAGTCTTAACAAAACCCCACCCCCAACCCCCTCCCTGCAAGCGGAGAGGGGGCTACGAAAAAAGAAACGCCATTGTAACAATTTACTATCTGCTAACGTATATATACTATGTACTCATATCTAATCGTAGCCCCCTCCCCGCTTGCGGGGTAGGGGGTAGGGGGTGGGGTTTGCTTTGTAGGTACGAGAGATAAAATGGCGAATATTTGTCTACAGAAGCGCTTTATACCCTGTTTTCGCAAACAGCATCCTCTCTAAACAAAGGGACAGTCAAGTACTTCGTAGTCTCATCCTCATCCTCAACTAAGGTGTGCGAAACATCCACCACATCAGTAGTAGCCGGAGCAAGATTATTAGTTTTCTTCACACTCCTTGTGTCCTTCGTTGCTTCATTTACCAACAAAGGTACTAAAGCACTACCAGCAATAATTGCACCATCCAAAATACCAATTGGCGTAATTTTCAACAGATTTCGCAGCGGTGGAAGTGCGATCGCAAAAAGTTGTAGTCCAAAAGAGCCGACTACTGCTGCCGTTAAGTAATTATTCTTGGGTAATTTTTCCTTGCTAAAAATACTATGACGTTCGGAACGGCAACTGATTGTATGCAGCAATTGCGCTGATGTCAAACTAAAGAAGCCAATGGTACTCGCTTTTGGGCTAATACCGTATTTAGCAATCCCATAGCCATAAGCTGCGAGGGTACTTAAAGAAATCGTACCCGCTTCAAAGGTAATTCGACCAAAGTCAGATTTCTTGATTATTGAATCTTCTGGGTTACGGGGTGGCTGAGATAAAACATCCGGTTCCGGTGCTTCCATTGCCAAAGATAAACCGGGGAAAATATCTGTAACTAAATTCAACCACAAAAGCTGAATCGCGTTTAAAGGTTCTCCCATACCCACCAGGGTAGAGGCTGTCATCACCATAATTTCGCTCATGTTGGTAGCGAGCAAGAAATGCACGGATTTTCTAATGTTGTTATAAATAGTCCGTCCTCTACCAACCGCAATAATCATAGTTTCCAAGCGGTCATCTTCAATCACGATATCTGCAACTTCGCGAGCTACATCAGTTCCACTCTTACCCATTGCGATACCGACCTGAGCGGCTTTGAGTGCAGGAGCGTCATTAATTCCATCCCCTGTCATTGCAACTACTTTCCCTGTAGACTGCAACGCTTGCACAACCTGCAATTTGTTGCTAGGGCTGATACGAGCAAATACATCAACTTTCTCGCATATCGCAGGCAAAATCTCTGGGTCTAAATTATTCAAGTCGTTAGAATCAAGAACTTCTAACTTACAATTCCGGCTCAAATTTAATTCTTTCGCAATTGCATAAGCCGTAGCGCTTTGGTCTCCGGTAATCATTACCGTATCAATACCTGCTTCATGGAAGTTTGCCATTAATTCTTTGACACCCTTCCTAACTGGGTCAGCCATACCCACTAAACCTAACCATGTGAGGTTTTCTTCGTGGCTATTACCATTTAAACTTTCGTCAATGTTAGTATAGGCAAAACCTAGTACTCTCAATGATTTACCTGACATGCGGTCATTTTCAATTTCAATTGCCTGTCGGTCTTCATCTATTAATGGTACAACTTCTCCATTTTTCAGCCAGTATTTGCATAGCTGTGCAACTTCGTTAGGGCTACCTTTAACTGCGACAAGCTTTTGCCCTTCATGAGTTTGCCCTTCATGGGTACTATGAATTGTACTCATTATATTTCGATTTTCTGAGCGCAGATTAGTTCGCAGTAATGGATATTTTTGTCTAAGTTCGATGACATTTACCCCAGTGGTAATTGCCATATAAATCAAAGCATTTTCCGTTGCCGAACCTTTGACAGAATATTCTCCATTTTCTTCTAAACTAACTTCACTTTCGTTGCAAAGAACCGAGACATGAATTAGTTTAAGTAATTCATCGCAAGTGTACGGATTGGTTTTTTTACCATCTGTAACAAAATCACCAAAATCAAACCTAATTTCACGACTGTCAGTATGTATTTCTACCACAGTCATTTTGTTTTCGGTGAGTGTACCTGTTTTATCTAAACAAATTGCTTGTACAGAACCCAAAGCCTCCACAGCAGTCAAGCTACGAACCAAGACTTTGTGACGTCGCATTTCTTGAATGCCTAAGGCTAGGGTTGTGGTCGCAATAGTAGGTAAACCTTCGGGAACTGCTGCAACTGCAAGGGAAATAGATGACTTAAGCATTTGTACTGCTCCGTATCCCCGCAATATGCCGATACCAAAAATAGCACCACAAAGACCCATACCAATGAGAACTAATTGACTCCCGACCTCATCAAGTTGTTTTGCAAGTGGAGTTTCCATTGCATTTTGGGAGCCAACCAATTGTTGGATTTTGCCCATTTCGCTAAACTTTCCGGTCGCTACCACTACAGCAAGCCCTTGTCCACCAGTAACAAAAGTCCCTTTATAGACCATATTAACTCTGTCAGCGAGGGGAATATCTTCCTCTGTTAAACCTGTTAATGATGTAATGGTTTTACTTACAGGTATACTTTCCCCAGTGAGAGCAGATTCATCAACGCTGAGATTTTCTGCTTCAATTAATCTCGCGTCTGCAGCAATATAACCTCCAGGTTTAAGAATCAAAATATCCCCAACGACAATATTCTCTGTGGGTATCTCGATAGATTGACTGTCTCTAATTACCCAAGTTGAATCTTGTTCGTTACTCTTGAGAGAATGAATGATTCTTTCCGATTGAGTTTCTGTTGTATAACCGATGACGGCATTAAGTCCGACAACACCTAAAATCACTACCGCATCAACAACTCCACCAGTCAAAACTGAAACAGCAGCAGCAACCCCAAGTAAAGCTACAGGTAAAGATTTAAACTGCTCAGTTATAATGCAGAGGCTGGAACGAACTGCGGTTTCTCCTGGCATATTGGAGCCATATTTAGTCAAATTCTCTGTAGCTGACTGACTCGATAACCCCGATATTTTTGAGGTATTAAAATCACTCAATACAGTCTCTTCATCCATCAAGTGCCAGTTTTCTATTTTTTGTTCGTATTGATGAACTAGAGAAGCTGATTTTTTGGATTTTTTTGGTTGTTTATTTTTTGTGAAATTATTGCGGTTCAATTTGCAGTGTTTTTTTTTGTACTCTTCTACGAGTTCATCAATGAAAATCCCTATTTCATCGTGACTTATATTTTTGCCGAAAAGTACAAGAATTTTACTAGTTAATGGGTTTGCCCTAACATAGCTAATTTCCGATTTACGTGAAAGCTTCTGTTCCAAATGGCTTTTGAGAGATTCTGAATTATAAAGCTCTTTGACTTTATATCTTACTCTGCCTTTGACGTTGCTATGTACTGTTTGTATCACTGAATGTTTCTGCTCCTATCATGCCCCTGAAGAGTGTTTACTAAGTATAGAGCCATTAGTAATCAGATGTAAGTGCTAAAGAATAAAAAGTAAAAAAAAAACATATAATTTTACTTTTTAAGTCTTTCTGAGTATCAATAATAGCTCTACAACTAGTATATTAAGTAAAATACCACCTTCTGCTTATTTAGTTGTAAGAAACGGTATAACTGATAACTTTCCTAAAAAAGTTTATGCCAAAGGTGATTTTGAAAGCGCTACAATCTTAAATATGCCTATTTGTACCTTTGGAAAAAGAATCTAAGTTAAACTTTTCTGATGACTGTCGGGCTGTGTTCAATGCTGTGACTGTCCAATTGTCAATTTTTGATTGATTTTTATGGGTGGGTGCAGTTGCTAAAAGGTCAGTATAAAGTTGATTTAATCGAGATGCAACACTGTCCCAACTAAAAGCTTTTTCTACCCTTTTTCTACCAGCTTTACCTAACTCCAAAGCCCAATCAGGATTATCAAGAATACGGTCAATTGCAGTTGCAAACTCCAACTCATTTTGTGGAGGCACGAGCAATCCTGTTACTTCCGGTACAACAGTAAATTGTAATCCACCGACATCGCTAGCTACAACTGGTGTTTGACAAGCCATTGCTTCGATAGCAACTAAACCAAAAGGTTCATAGTGACTAGGAAGTACGCATACATCAGCGGCACCATAATAGAAGGAGAGAACTGTATCATCCAAACGACCGGGGAAGGTAACACAATCTTTTAGTCCTACCTCAGCAACTATTTTTTCAATACGCTCGCGTTCTATCCCGTCACTAGAGTCAGGACGACTACCACCAGCAATTACTAAATGCAAATTAGGATGATTACGGAAACGAGATTGAGCAACAGCTCTTACCAAAGTCTCAATACCTTTACGCTTGTCAAAACGACCAACATAAAGAATCATTTTAGCATCATCTCTAATTCCTAAATATTCTCTTGCAAGAGAGCGTGGAACAGAGCCATACTTTTCAATATCAGTTCCACAAGGAATAACTTCAATTTGCCCCTCCTGAGAAACAAGCATCCGCATATGTTTTTCTTCCTGTGGACTGGTTGCGATAACTTTATCAGCAGTTTCTAAACAAGCTTTTTCCACAGCTAAACGTTTACTAGCAACTGGAGGAATATCTGTAACAGATTTGTACTTAACTGCTCCCAATGAGTGATAGGTATGCACTTGAATCGATGGTTGACGCTTTTTCAATTCCATACCCACCCAACAAGATAACCAATAATTGGTATGAATTAATGGGTAATAAATACCTTGAGACTGCTGGAATGCTTGAAATTGAGCAACAAATTCTGGCAAATATTCAAACAAGTCATCCCGTCCGATGAATTGAGTTGCTCCAGCCTTCAAACGAATTGTTCGACAACCAGCTTCATGTTGGACAATTTCAGCTTGCTCTGGACAGTTACGACGAGTGAACATGTCTACTTGCCAACCCAACCGTGCTAGTGCAGCACCAACTTTACGCACATAGACGTTTTGCCCACCTGCTTCTTCTTGACCAATTTCTGCTGCAGGGTCACCAGTTACGGAAATCAAGGCAATTCTACGTTGTTTTTCTGTTGGATACATAATGAAACTCCTGTGTTAAGGAACTGTTAGGGAACTATTAATCAAATATTAATCAGCGCGATATAACAATGTCTTCCACCCTTTGTGGGGTTTAAAAACACAGACAAATACTACCCAAGACATTACCAGACAAACTTTAACGAGTATATCTAGGGTGTGGGACTTTAGATTTAAGGTTTCTAAAGTCGGGTTATTAATATTTTCTTTGCTCTATACCCTGCCAATTTTACCTCTCAAAATTGGTGTGACAGATTACAAAGGCATAGAGATATCCCTCAAAAGAAGGATGATGCACAAATTCACAAACTATTTTGTTTTATTACCGATTACTTCCCACTCGACCAATACCCTAAGGATATAGTGTTATGAGCCTCAATATACTTCACTTCTTCACTTTGCTGCGGGGTAAGTAGTAAATGTTGATTTTCTTGCTCTTGTTTCTGCCTCAGGAAAAAAATTCATAAAGGACAAATCGTAGATAACGCAGATAGACTGAAGTACAAGTAGTACAAAAAATCAACACAGGGCTACATTATATTGTGGTAATCATCGACCACAACAATTGGAATTATATGCCCAATCAAACATCGTTGGAGAAAACCTTCTACATAACTTTACGAAAGAATATATTTTTTCATGATGAGAGTTTAATAGTTAAGCTGTTTTCTCTCTAAAGCTACAAACTTAGCTTTGCTATTTAAATGTACTGGTATAAATAAAGTTTATTTAACTAAATTGTAATTGAATAAATATAATCTTGATATACGGTGATTTTTTCTGATTATTTTATCAGACTAGAAAAATAGTACTTAGTTAGATTCCCAAAGAAAAAGTTATAAATATAGGGCAGACTAGATTATCTGCCCTTCTCTACTTAGAATAATTAAGTTATAACGGCTACAATAATACATTAATCATGGTTGGTCTATTCAGGCTCATAACAGCTGGGAAATTAGCGACCAGAACCGCGACTAAAACTGGTTTCTACACCAGAATTGTTAGAAGTAGAGTTTGTGCTAGCTACAGAAAAAGTAATAGATTTCATGAGTATAATTTCCTTTCGTGTATACGGTTGCTTTTTTACATTCATCTATATACACATTCATCAATGAGATTACTTAGTCAGGAGACTTTGCAAAAACTTTAAATTGTTGTGACTATCAATACTAAGGGAGTCTTTTATTTTTATCTAACAAAATATTCGCATAAACTATAAGTCAATTACAGTAAGCTTCTCGCACTAAAAATGAAATCAGGATGCGGATGTTAAAACTAATAACTGTACGCACACAACTTTATAATTCGCTTGCTTTGCTGTTGTTCGATAAGCTGCATCGAATGCTACTGGGGAGTCGGATATTAGAAATGGAGCAATAAGTCTAATCTAGGTAATTTGTGTTTCCTGATACTGTAAAGCAAGCAATTTATAGGGTATGTCTAAGACCCTGCTGTACAAATGCCTATTTCTGATGCGGGAAAATGCTTTTTGTGGGGTTGTGTCCTAGCTAGCCGGAAATACAAGCAGTTTTCATCTATTAGACTGAGTACACACAAAATTAAACCCCCTACCTGCCTTCCTTTGTAGGGTACTACCAGCGAATAGGGATTGAAACCCATCACTACTTACAATAGAAGCGCAAATATCTTTCTCGTCCCAGTATAAGAAACCCCACCCCCAACCCCCTCCCCGCAAGCGAGGAGGGGGCTACGAAAAATAGACAAAAATACATAGACAAAAATAGCCGATTTTTAGTTTTTAAAAGAATTTCTCGTCAATCGTAGCCCCCTCCCCGTAAACGGGGAGGGGGTTGGGGGTGGGGTTTTCTTTGCAATAGGTGTCCCAACAAAAGCCAAAACAAAAGCCCCCTCAAAATACATTGAGGAGGCTTTCGTTTAAATATTGCCCTGGCATCGAGCAATTGTTGCGGGAGACAACTCTCCAACTATCGTAGCCGCAGCAGCGTTTCACAACTGAGTTCGGGATGGGTTCAGAGTGGTTCCACCGCGCCATAGACACC